>ENA-ORRU01000008-ORRU01000008.1-human-gut-metagenome-genome-assembly--contig:-NODE-8-length-135782-cov-5.934331_pt1 | contig 135782 bp, 164 predicted proteins | sample MGYA00242184_ERZ509151 | MGnify/ENA primary metagenome ERZ509151 (study PRJEB26280, sample SAMEA2338667) | human gut metagenome | biome: human gut; feature: human-associated habitat; material: faeces... | reverse complement strand
ATTCAGTGGCTCTATTTTCATGGATTGGGTGGCTCCGCCACCATGGAATATTCATTTGTGATGTGATTGAAGAATATGAATTAGAACAGGGTAATTTTTATATTGAAGATGTAAATCGTGAATTATGTACACATATTCCAACTGAATTGGATATAGGAAAAGTATATACAAGACTTATAGTGGATACATTATATCCTGGAGAAGATTATATTGAAGGGATTCTAAGAATATACAATGATGAAATTTGTATAACATTAGATGATTATAATAATGGTGCATATTATGAGCCTTCTTATGTGATTGCGCGTGCATATAAAAATGGTTAGTTTTAAATTAAAAAAAGATTGTGGACTTATTGCTCCACAATCTTATCTAAACTATGAATGAATTCTACAACCATCTTACGTTTGATGTCATCGATTCGAACAAGTTTATTCAAGGCTTCGATTTCATCTTCATTATCCAGACAAACGATTTCTCTTCTTAAACGATCGATTTCATCTTCTAAACGATTTTGTTCTTTAATATACTGTTCATGAACAGCTTTGATTTGATTGTATAATTGATTATCCATGTTTACACCGCTTTCTTTAATCATCATATAGTAAACGAGAGAATAAAACAACTTATTTTTCAAAATGATTTGAGTTTTTACTTTTTCTTTGATAAACTAAACTCAAAGCGATGACAAGAAGGAGTAATTTACTTGTATTCTTTAGAGAGCAGGCGGCTGGTGAAAGCTTGTGTATAGGGTGGATGAAGGTAGTCTTTGAGTTGAATTTATGAAATGTAGTAGTAAATTTCGTGACACAGCGTTAATGTGAATGAGAATAAAATTAGGTGGTACCACGTCAAGCACGTCCTATGGGGATGTGCTTTTTTATATGTACAGAAAGGATGATTGTGGATGACGTTGGAAGCAAAATATAATCATTTAGCAGTAGAAAATGATAAATACCAAAATTGGATTGAAAAAGGATATTTCACAGCGGGCGATCTATCAAAACGCCCATATTGTATTGTGATCCCTCCACCAAACGTAACTGGAAAGCTACACTTAGGACATGCATGGGATACAACACTACAAGATATTTTATGTCGTTATAAAAGATTAAAGGGCTATGACGTATGTTGGGTAGCCGGAATGGACCATGCGGGTATTGCGACACAGGCAAAAGTAGATGCTCGTTTAAAATCAGAAGGCATTTCTCGTTATGACATTGGTCGTGAAAAATTCTTAGAAAGAGCTTGGGATTGGAAAGAAGAATATGCTTCTACCATTCGTAGCCAATGGGCTAAATTAGGCTTATCTTTAGATTATAGTCGTGAACGCTTTACATTAGATGAAGGTTTAAGTCATGCGGTTCGTAAAGTCTTTGTAGACTTATATAAGGATGGATTGATCTATCAAGGTGAAAGAATCATCAACTGGGATCCTGAAGCCAAAACCGCATTGTCTAATATTGAAGTTGAACACAAAGAAATCATGGGTCACATGTATTACTTTAAATATAAAGTCGTTGAAACAGGAAAAGAATTAGTGATTGCGACAACACGTCCAGAAACCATGTTTGCCGACCAAGCTATCTTTGTTCACCCAGACGACGAAAGATATAAAGACATTGTTGGAATGCATGCGATTAACCCTGCCAATGGAGATGAACTTCCAATCATGGCTGATGACTATATTGACATGAGTTTTGGTACAGCCGTTATGAAATGTACACCAGCACATGACCCTAATGACTTCGCATTAGCTAAAAAATACAACTTACCAATGCCTATCTGTATGAATCCAGATGGAACAATGAATGACATGTGTGGTAAGTATGCTGGTATGGATCGTTTTGAATGTCGTGAAGCTTTAGTTAATGACTTTAAAGAAGCAGGTGTAGTAGATCATATTGAAGAACACTTACACCAAGTAGGACACTCTGAAAGAACAGGTGTTATTGTAGAACCTTACTTAAGTAAACAATGGTTTGTGAAGATGAAACCACTTGCCGAAGAAGTATTAAAGAATCAAGAAATTGAAGATCAAAGAATCAACTTTGTACCTTCTCGTTTCAATAAAACATTCGAACAATGGCTAGAAAATATTGAAGATTGGTGTATTTCACGTCAATTGTGGTGGGGACATCGAATTCCTGCTTGGACAAACAAAAAAACGGGTGAAATCTATGTGGGAATGGAAGATCCAAAAGACATTGAAAATTGGACACAAGATGAAGATGTATTGGATACTTGGTTCTCAAGTGCATTATGGCCATTCTCAACACTTGGCTGGCCAGAAACAACAGCCGATCTAGAACGCTATTTCCCAAATGATGTATTAGTAACAGGATATGACATCATCTTCTTCTGGGTAGCTCGTATGGCATTCCAAACACGCTACTGCATGAAGAATCGTCCATTCAAAGACGTATTGATCCATGGCCTTGTTCGTGATACACAAGGACGTAAAATGTCTAAATCATTAGGCAATGGTATTGACCCAATGGATGTGATTCAAGAAAAAGGTGCTGACGCCTTACGTTTCTTCTTAACAACAAACTCAACACCAGGACAAGACTTACGTTTTGATGAAACTAAGATGGACGCAAGCTGGAACTTTATCAATAAGATTTGGAATGCAGCTCGTTATGTTCAAATGCAAATTGGGGATGCAAAACCAGAACTAGACATGACAAAAGCCAATAGTGTAGACAAATGGATCTTAGCTCGTTTTAACGAAGTATTAGACCATGTATCTACAAACATGGATAAATATGAATTGGCTATTGTAGGAAACGAACTATATAGTTTTGTATGGGATGATTTCTGCAGCTGGTACATTGAACTTTCTAAAGCTACTTTATATTCAGAAGACGAAAGCTTAGTTGCTAATACAAAAGCTGTTCTATATACAGTCATGATGGGAATTTTAAAAGTATTATCTCCATTCATGCCATTTGTGACGGAAGAAATCTATTTGAACTTGCCTCATGATAAAGAAAGCTTAAACGTTGAAACTTGGCCAGAAAAAGTTGAATTCGAATACACAGATGCAGAAAAAGACGAAATGGCATTAGTAATCAGTGCAATTCAAACGGTTCGTGAAATCAAAGTTGAATATGCAATGAAACCAAGTGAAGACTTAACGATCTCATTGCACAATGACAATGGTTATGTAGCATTAAATTCAGAATCAACTGCCATCCTAGCACGTATGGCACACGCCACAGTAAAAGAAGATTTAAATACAGAAGATGTATTATCACGTACAATTGAAAAAGCTGTATTAACAGTTGCGATGGATGCATTGATTGACTTAGAAGAAGAAAAAAGAAAACTTGAAAAAGAAATCGCACGCCTAGAAAACGAAATCAAACGTTGTTCAGGCATGTTGAAAAATCCTGGCTTTGTCAATAAAGCACCAGAAGCTAAAGTCAATGCAGAAAAAGAAAAACTAGCATCTTACACAGAAAAGCTAGAAATGACGAAAACACAATTAGATAATATCCTTAAGAAATTAGGATAGTATAAATTACGCTCAGATTTCTGGGCGTTTTTTTTAATCGACAAAACATTTGTTTCTACATCTATTTGACTTTTCTTTCTTTCTTTCTCACAATAAGAAAGAAAGAAACGAGAAAGGAAGGCTCAGACGATGTTAAAATTTGAGAACTAGAATATCGAATTTAAGCAAGAGTATATCCCTGACATCCTTAAAGAGATAGGATTTGAAAATGCAGAGGGCGGCATAGTTTATGTTGGAGTACGAAAAGATGGAGCAGTTCTGGTTATTGGCAATCGGTGGTGCAGTAATCATGGCAGGTGTTGAATCCCTCGGTGTCAGTTTTGCCATTCTGCCGGAATTGAAAAAACAGTAAAAAGCCAAAAAAAAGAGAGTTCAACGCATCAGGCTCTTTCAAGGGGTTGTCCGAAGACGACCACGGCAAAATATATCGATAGAAGCATTGGTGAATTGAGTTACTAATGCTTATTTTTTTAGTTATACAAATTCTACAAAGTTAAGGTTACACAGGGCTTCTTTTTTTGTTTATATAGTTGTATAAAAGCCAAAAGAAAATATATAATCGAGAAAAAATCACGATGAAAAGTTTATAAAGGAAATATGTATAGTATAATAGACTTATATAAGGAGAAAAAATATGTTGATACAGGTGAATGTACAAAATTTTAAATCGTTTAATGAATCAAATTCATTGAATATGATTGCTTCGAATAAATTAAGAAAGCAAAAAGAAAGACTGTATGAATCGGATACAATATCACTTTTGAAAAGTACTGTGATTTATGGCCCTAATGCAAGTGGTAAATCTAATTTTGTAGAAGTATTACGCTTTATGAAGGAGTGTGTGATAAATCAAGAAATTCCAATTGAATCATATAATTGGTATTGTAGAAATCATGAAGACAATAAAGAAATAATTTCATCTTTTTCAGTTCAATTGTTATTGAATGAGGATTGTTATGAATATGGATTTGATGCTATTTTGAATACACAGACAATCAAAGATGAATGGATTGTAAATTTAAATAAAAAGAAAATCTTATATCAGAGAAATAATGATGGAAAACCTTTAAATGGTTTAAATTTAGGAAAAGAAGATCGTATGCGTATGGAGATTTATTTAGATGATTTTCTGCATAATGACAAATCATTATTTTTAACAGAAATGAATAGAAATAAAAGCTTTGATAAAGATTCTGAATTAAGTGTGTATCATAGAATCTATAATTGGTTCGCAAAAGATTTGAATGTGGTTTTACCAGATATGCCATTAACGAAATTTGCATACTATTATGATGAAAGTACATTGAATAATATAAAGAAAATTGTTCGTTCATTCGATACAGGTATTGAGGATATTGAAATTAAAAATATGGGTGAAGAACAACTTCAAAACAAGATTGGTATTTCACTCTATAAAGATGTCATTAATGAATTGAAAAAGGAGGTTCAAAAACAGGGTCAAGAACTTAATTTATCAATGCGATCTAAAAAGGAATTCTTTAATATTACTATGAATGACAATTATGATTTGGAGATTAAGACATTATGTTTTAAACATGGAAAATCTATGTTGGACTTTGAATTTTGTGAAGAGTCAGATGGCACAAGGCGTATTTTTGACTTTTTAGATATTTTGTTGAATAAAAATCAAAATAGTGTTTACGCAATTGATGAAATGGAAAGAAGTTTACATCCTAATCTGTTTAATCATTTTATAGAACTGTTGAATGAGTATCAAAAACAAACTAATATCCAAGTTATATTTACTACGCATGAATCTAGTATTATGAAACAAGATCTTTTTAGAAGGGATCAAATATGGTTTATTGAACGAAATAAAGATAATGATTCTAGAATATATTCGTTGGATATTTTTAATGAAAGATTTGATAAGAAAATTAGCAAAGCATATCTTGAAGGTCGATATGGTGCTATACCACAATTCAAATCATTACATATTAATGAGTTAGAATGACTCCAATTCAACTTTATACAGGATTTAATCAAAGACCTTCAGATTTGATTACTAAAATAGGACTGTTTTATGAATTCTGCTACTAATGCTTATTTTCATTTTTATATTATATAAATTCCACATGGTTAAGGTAATAAGGAAATTATTTCCCTGCTTTTTGGTTGAAAATATCTCTGAATTGGCGTAACATAAATGTAGTGATATTATATGTAATATCATGCAAGAAAGGGGAAATATGTCACAGATCGATAAATTAATAAACAAAATTGAGAATTATAGATCCAGTGATCAAATTAGTTTCTCAGAACTTGAAAAGTATTTAATATATTTTGGTTTTTTTATTAAAAGTCATAATGGGACTAGTCATGTAATATTTAAACATGAATTGCTAAGCAGACCATTCCCAGTCTCAAAACATGGAAATGAAGTAAAAGCAGGATATGTTAAACAAGCGGTTGAACTAGTAGAAGAAATTAAAGATAAAAAAGGAGAAATGTAAAATGGAATATCCAATGAAAGTTTATCCAATTCATTTTGATGATGGGAGAACTGAGTGGTGTGTTGAGTATCCAGATTTAAAAGGTTGTGTAGGTGGAGGAGATTCAGTAGATGAAGCAATTGCTGATGCTGAAATTTCTAAACAAGTATACCTTGAATGTTTAAAATCAGAAGGAATTGAAGCACCTGTTCCAACATTAGAAACTGATTTACCAAGTGGTAAGATTGCTTTAAGAGTTGCAAAAACAACACATAAACAATTGATTGAAAATGCAAAAAGTGAAGGAGTAAGTTTAAATTCATACATTCAAACGGCTATTAGCGAAAAAATAGGTAGAGATTCATACGACTTAGAAATGTTTAACATGATTAAAAACATCAAACATTGTGTTGATGAAATAAGAACAGGATACAACATTTCAGAGTATCAACCAATCGGATTACGCCCTTGGAATAAGGAAGTACCAAACTCTTCAAAATTAAAGTTGAAGTGTTTTGGAGCATAACAGGAGGTAAGGCAATGGAAAATAACAAATTACAAATAATTAGTGTTAATGCTAAAATAGATAAGATCAATTATGATTCTGCGTCCATTCCAGAACAAAAAAGTTTTGAAGAAGGATATCCTATGGATATCCAACAAACTGTAGAAGTAGTTTCTTGTGATTATGAAAAAATAAGTGTTAAAATAGAAAGATCTTTGACATTAAACAAAAATGACAATCCGTTCATAAGAGCTTCGATGATTGGAGATTTTTTCTTGGATAAAACAACAAAGAACAATTTTAGAGATTCTGATGAGTTGTTGGAGTATGCTAAGAAAAGAGCTGGCTTTTTAATTGACAAAATTGAATTAGGTGCATTTCTGTCACAATTGATTGCGAATATAACAGGTACATTTGGAAACGCTCCAATTATTCTTCCTCCTGTGTTGAGTGATAATAAAGATAATAATCAATAATTCGATTTTATTTATTACATTAATAGCATTTAGAGCAGTAAATTGACACGTTTTTTAGGAGCTTCGTATTGTAGGAGTCTTTTAAATCGTTTTAACAGTATATGGAAGTAATAAATAAAAAAAAGTTACTTTGATTTATAGAATGATGTGGTTGAAGCAATCTACTTAAAAAGTATTGATTATTTATTTGTATACTGTACAATAGTGAGTAACAGAAATGGTTGCTTACGAGGCGACTAGTGAAAACCTTCTTTCTATTGAATAGATTGGAGGTTTTTATTTTATATATCTAGTGAGGTTGTAGAATGTTTAAATCTTCCTACACAAATACTAAATCCATTGGTGCATAATCAAATAATTATGTTAGAAAGAGGTTATGAGGAACGTAAAATTATGAATGTTGTAGATGGGAATAAAGAAGCATTTGATATAAACATCCCTTTTGTAAGAGATGCAATTTTGTATTATACGATACAACAATATTTTAATAATAATGATAAAAAGACTTGTGAGTTTATTCATCAGATTGAAGAAACTCATGGTTTTAGTTTTCAAAATGGATTGAAAATGAATGTTCCGTTATTATCTAAATTGCTTAATACTACAGATAAAGAGTTTTATGCTTGTTATGGCATGGTAAAGAAAAGTTTCGCTAATTTAACTAATGATGTGATATTAGTAAAAAAAGGGGATCAAGCTTATTCTAAACTATTAGCTACAACGAAAGAAGCTCCGCCATATTTGTTTTTAAAAGGGAATGTTCACTTGCTAGAAGAAAAATCTGTTTGCGTTGTTGGTAGTAGAAACGCTAGTGAAGAATCAATGAAAAAAACAGAGCGTATTGTTAAATCTCTTGTTAAAAGAAATATTGTCGTAAATGCTGGACTTGCAAGAGGCATTGATACCGCGACTCATACTGCTGCATTGGCCAATGGTGGAAGAACAATAGCTGTGATTGGTACACCAATCAACCAGTATTATCCTAAAGAGAATAAGGATTTACAAATTCAAATTGAAAAGAATGGGTTGGTAGTATCTCAATTTCCACCATGTAATGCTATTAATAGATGGAATTTTCCAACACGTAATGGAGTTATGAGTGGCATTTCATTAGCAACTATCATTATGGAAGCAGGTGAATCTAGTGGTGCATTGAAACAAGCCGATTATGCATTAAAACAGGGTAGAGATGTTTTGATTCCACAATCTGCAATTGATAATCCTTTAATTCAATGGCCAAAAACATATATTAGTAAAGGCGCTCATGCATTTAAAACGTTAAAAGAGGTTCTACAGATTTTAAACAAAAACGAATTGCTTTTAAACATGACTGATAATGATGTGAAAGTAAGTGTTGTTGAAATGGATTGATTGCATGAACATCATAATAGGCAAAAAGAATTAGCATCTTAGTGGTACTCTTTATAAATAACGTTTTGGGGTTGCTCGTTAGTTTTCGAACACAAAATTGATTAAGGTGGAAATCAAAAATGAAAGATGTTTATGATCTTACTAAATATCTAGTTGTGCTACAAACTGCTAGATTACTATTGCAACCAATCGGTAGTGTTCTTTTTTATTTTTATTCAAAAAAGATACTTGTGTTTATAAGGTGAAGTGCTCTCTTAATGGCTTTGGTTGATCAAAGCAATGGGATACATGGCTCTGTCTAAATGGATTAGGTAGCTCCGCATCCGTGGAACGTTTCATAGATAAAAGATATGCAACAAATTTATGAATATATAGTTCACAAAATAAAAACAGCCACTGCGTACAGTAATTGGTCGTGCGCCTCTTGCGTTACCTTCGTCTCAATTAGTTTAGTATACTTTTTGTGAATGAGATAATTAATTTTTAAGTAAAAAATTATTCTCAATCTATGGCTTTAATTCTACAGAACTTGGATGTATAGTTTTCGTGTCAACACTTTCAACATTTACTACTTTATGTGTGCTAGTATCGATTGTAAGAATGTTGTTATTTAATTTATAAGGGCAAAGAATGTATTTATCACCATTACAATACATTACAAGATAATCATTTGTGATTGTTGTAGTATATAGGGGCTTGGTTTTGAATGAATTATAACCTTGATCATATACTGTTGAAGTAATGCATGGAAAAATTAATATTATCGCGATTAGTAAATATCCTAGTGTTCGCATATTGAATGGCTTTTTACGATTTGTATAAATTATGAAAAGTAAAATAAATTCAATCGAAACATATATAAATGCTGAGTGCAAAATTAGGGGTTTTAATTCTAGTTTATGATGAATCAAGCAATCAAATGAGTATATAAATATTAATAATGTTATAAATAATATAAAAAAGGAACTAATAAATTTATTTAAAAAGTTATTATTACCACTGAAAATAGAGTAATACCAACACGCAGTGAAATAGAAAAAGATAAAATGAAATAAAGTGAATATTAAATAATAAATATATTCAATATAGTTTACTTTCATTAAACTAGGATCCATATTTATTGCTGCAAAATATCCCTTGTTATAAATGTATATGCAGCAGCAGATGAATCCATAAAGTATTGTTAATACAGCTGTTCCTATGGTAATAACCATTTGGTAATTTTCTTTGATTGTTTTACATAATTTATCCATATTAAAAATCTCCCTTTTTAATAGAGTATACAATGATTAAAAAAAATCAAAAAGAGAAACTATATAAATTTTATCTAATAAGTAGTTATATAACAGTTTTATCAATTATCTTAATTATAAGTGTATAATTACATTAGATGACATCTTTGGTTATGTTTTAGGTAAAGTGGTATTACAGTAAAATATATAATTCTGTTTGATTTCTGATTGTTTTGCAGGAATTGGATGTACGAGAATAGGTTTTATAAAAACTTAATCAATACATATGTATACATATTTACGATATATAAAAAAATAGAGGGCTAACTATATTAAAATATTATTTTGGTTAGAAGAGTAATTAAAAAGGTGGTCTAGTATGTTAAATAAACTTCAAAAAGCAGGATTTGAATTGATGCAGTCGGATGCTCGTTTTGTATATACAATTATTGATATATTTGAGAATGCAAAGAATATAGATTCAAATTATATGTCGATGTGTTTACCTTATTTAGGTGTTTTTGCAGATGGAGCAGAACAATGGTGTAAAAAAGTTGGGCTAGATGCCCCTAGATTTAATGATGAAGAAAAACGATTTTATGTGAAATTAAGACAAGCTCATAAAATATATGATTTGTCATTTGTTGAATATGAAAAATTGTTGTTTGAAAAATTCAATAGAAGTAATGAATATTTTTATAATAATCGAAGTTTACTTGAAAAAGTAATAGGTTACTATAATGTCGGTGCTGATTATTGTAATGGTGTAGTTTGCGGTAATACAATTTTATGTGCAATGTATAACCCCTTCAATAGTTTTCAAGAAGAAGCAGGTCCTAAAATAAAAGATTTAAGTGTTATTACTGGAAAATTAGTTGGATATATTTGTGATATGGAATTGGACCCATTTAAATATGATGATATAAACAATGTTGTTACATACAAAGATTATCATTTCTACAAGAATTGCCCGATTAAATTAAAAAGCGATTTAGGATTTCTTTTATTTAGTGTTTTGTGTAGTATCAATTTTATTACAGTGTTTATTGAAACATATTTTGTTGAAGAGATACCACAAAAATTTAAATTTGCGTATTTACAATACTATTATTTATGCAATTTTATAGATGGATTGAATGATAAAAATAATACACATTTTAAAATAGATAAAAAATTGAAAAAAAGGAATTTAAGAAATTGTTTTGCACATTATGGACTCGGACAATACATGAGAGAGTCAGAAATTGATAATAACGATATTTTAAAAGGATTAACTAAAAAAACCTTTGGTTTAGATTATTATTCTTGCAAAAAGGAATTGTATGGTATATTGGACAACTTAAAAAAACAAATTGAAGAAAAGATTTTTTAGAAAAGACTATATGCGAATAATCTAATTAATTAAGAAGACTTGTTAGATGTTTAGAAGAATTTAGATAATAGGTTAAAATGTTTTCTTTTGAAATCGCTCTTTTTTAATTTCTGTTAAAGGTGATATAATCATTAGTGGAGAAGCCTTTGGAATTTCTCTTTAAATCTTTTGGCTTTCGATTAAAGGGTTTCATAGGTCCATTTAAAAGATATGTTTTATGCATATCTTTTTTATTGACTAAATAGTTAAGTAGGTATATAGTTAAATAACTTAAATAAATTGGAGGTTCTTATGGAAGTTCAAGATGAAGTACTCGATTTGATGTTTGATCTCACGTATAAAGTCACGAACTATGTTCGAAATAACCGTCATTGTAAAGATGGTCCTAGAATAAAGGATGTGATGTTGTTTAAAACAATTTATAAAGCAGAAAATCATCAGATTACGATGAGTGAATTGGCGAATATATTGGGTGTATCTGCTGCAGCTGTATCACAGATGATTGCTGGATTTGAAAAGAAGGGGCTGCTTCAAAGAGTGCATTCGAATACGGATCGTAGAACGGTCTATATTCAAATTGTCCCTGAAGCCATTGAAATGTTTCAAAAAAGAATGGATACACATGTAGAAAATGTATATCATTTTTTGGATTATTTAGGATCCGAAGACTGTGCGCATTTAAGAGATATTTTAAAAAAGACAGCTCGTTATATGGAGGAAAATAAATGACAAAGATATTGAAATATTTAAAACCGTATTGGCTATCCATTGTACTTGCCTTTGGTTTGTTGTTTGGACAAGCGACTTGTGAACTTACAATGCCGGATTATATGCAAAATATTGTCAATACAGGAATTCAGAATGCGGGTATTGAAAGTGGTGTCTATCAACAGATCAGTGAAAAGACTTTAAATTCCTATTTAATGTTCGCGAGTGATTCTGAAAAGGATTTGATTACATCTTCATATAAGTTGGTTACACCAAGTAAGGCAACAAAGGAAGAAAAAACTGAAATTCCCGCTTTGAAAACCGAGAATGTATATGTATTAAAAGATATTGGTGAAGAAAAGGAAGAAAAGCTTTCTTCCACTTTGACCTTACTTCAAATGACAATGGTGGAGGTTAGTAAATCGGCTAAAGAGGAGAATGTACAAATTCCACAACTTCTTATGATGAATGGTATAGATTCATATAGAAAAGCTGCAAAATCCGAGATTTCTAAATTGGGAGATTCGACTGTATCGAGTATGAGTTCTCAATTCCTTAAAAAAGAATATACAGATCTTGGTATGAATATGGAAAAGATGCAACAAGACTATATTATCTATTCTGGAATTAAGATGTTAGGCTACGCCTTAGGCAGTGCTGTATGTGCGATTTTAGTTGGCTTTTTAGCTTCAAGAATTGCGGCAGGTTTTTCTAAAGATTTGCGTGAAGAAGTCTTTGAAAAAGTAACCCACTTTTCCAACGAGAATTTAAATACGTTTAGTACTTCTTCATTAATTACACGTACCACAAATGATATTCAACAACTTCAAATGACAATTGTGATGTTTTTAAGAATCGTAATGTATGCACCAATCATTGGTGTAGGAGCCATACTACACGTCATTGAATCGGGTGCGAATATGACTTGGATTCTAGCTTTATGTGTCGTTGTGATTTTAAGTGTTGTTTTATTAATCTTTATGATTGTGATGCCAAAGTTTAAGATCATGCAGAAAATGATCGATAAAATGAATAGTGTGGTTCGTGAATTGTTAGACGGAATGTTAGTCATTCGTGCTTTCAACAATGAAAAGCTTGAAGAAAAAAAGTTTGATCAAGCCAATAAAGACATCACTTCCATTTCTTTATTCACAACACGAGCAATGGCTATTATGATGCCAATCATGATGTTTTTAATGAATGGTACAACCCTTATGATTTTATGGTTTGGATCGAAACAAGTCGATTCAGGAATGATTCAAGTAGGTAGTATCATGGCCTTTATGCAGTATGCGATGCAAGTTATCATGGCCTTTTTAATGATTACGATGGTTACAATTATGCTTCCTCGAGCAAATGTCAGTGCTTTGCGTATTCATGAAGTCTTAAGTAGTGAAATTACTATAAAAGATCCATCAAATCCTATGGATTTCTCATCTTCAATGCGTGGTGTTGTATCTTTTAAAAATGTATCATTTAAATATCCAGGTGCTGATGAAGAAGTATTGAATGATATTAGTTTTGAAACCAAACCAGGCGAAACGACAGCCTTTATTGGAAGTACAGGCTCTGGTAAATCGACATTGATTAATTTAGTTCCACGTTTCTATGATGTAACAAGCGGTTCCATCTTAGTGGATGGAGTTGATATTCGAGATGTCAAACAAGCGGATTTAAGAAGTCGTATTGGCTATGTACCACAAAAGGGTATGTTACTATCGGGAGATATTGAATCGAACTTATTGTATTCAAAGAAAGATGCAAGCAAGGATGATATTTCTAATGCATTATCTATTTCTCAAAGTACGGAGTTTGTTTCTAAAAAACCAGAAGGAATCAAGAGTGAAATCAATCAGGGTGGAACAAATGTTTCAGGCGGACAAAGACAAAGACTTTCCATTGCTCGTGCCGTTGTAAGAAAGCCTGAAATCTATATTTTTGATGATAGCTTTAGTGCCTTGGATTTTAAGACGGACGCTAAACTTAGAGAGGCTTTGGCAAAGTCTTGTAAAGAAACAAAGAGTACGGTATTACTTGTGGCACAACGTATTTCAAGTATTTTACATGCCGATCAAATCATTGTACTGGATGAAGGAAAGATGGTTGGCAAAGGAACACATGCTGAATTGATGAAATCTTGTGAGGTTTATCAACAGATTGCGTCTAGCCAATTGACAAAGGAGGAACTTGCCAATGTCTAATCAGAAACAAAATAATCGTCCAAGAGGTCCTATGGGCCATGGTATGCGTGGCGGTGAAAAGGCAAAAGACTTCAAGGGAACGATGAAGAAGCTTTTAAACTACATCAAACCCTTTAAATTCTCATTTCTAGTTGGTCTATTATGTGCCATTGTTTCCGTTTGTATCATGGTGATTGGACCTAAGATTCAAGGAAATATTATTACCGAAATTGCGCAAGGCTTTATGAATAAAGTGCAAGGTAAAGGTGGCATTGATTTTGATGCGATCCAAAAAACATGTGCTTTATTACTTGCGATTTATGCTTTGAGTACAGCCTTCTCTTATCTTCAAGGCTGGTTGATGAGTGGTGTCTCGAATAAAATGGGATACAAGCTTCGTAAAGAAATGAATCAAAAGATTGATAAGCTTCCATTATCGTATTTTGATAAAAATAGTCATGGAGATATTCTTTCAAGATTTACTAATGATGTGGATACATTAGTACAATCGTTAAACCAATCTTTATCCACTATGGTATCAAGCTTTGTACAAATTATTGGCTTTTTAGTTATGATGCTTAGTATTTCTTGGATGATGACACTTATGGCTTTAATTGTCATTCCATTGAGTTTGATCTTAGTTATGGTCGTTGTCAAAAAGAGTCAGCGTTATTTTAAGGCTCAACAAAAATCATTAGGTTTAGTGAATGGTCATATTGAAGAGATGTATTCGGCACATACAATTGTGAAGGCATTTAATGGGGAAGAAGATTCTTTGCGTACTTTTAAAGAATATAATGATCAATTGTATACGAGTGCTTGGAAATCACAGTTCTTATCTGGACTTATGATGCCTTTGACAAACTTAATTGGAAATATTGGTTATGTCGGTGTATGTATTCTAGGGGGATATTTAACGATTCGTGGAGAAATTGCCGTGGGAGATATTCAATCGTTTATTACATATACACGTAACTTTACGCAACCGATCTCTCAAATCTCACAATCAATGAATATGCTTCAAAGTACAGCTGCAGCTGCAGAGCGTGTTTTTGAATTTTTGGCAGCAGAAGAAGAAATTTGTGATGTAAAAAATCCAGTTGTATTAGAAGATGTACAAGGTCAAGTGACTTTTGAAAATGTATGTTTTGGATATGATCCAAATAAAATTGTCATCAACAATTTTTCGATGTATATTAAACCCGGACAAACGACCGCAATTGTTGGTCCTACAGGCGCTGGTAAAACAACGATTGTCAAATTATTGATGCGTTTCTATGAATTGAATGCAGGATCCATTTATATTGATGGTCATAATATTACGGAATATACAAGAAGTGGTTTGCGTAATATGGTTGGTATGGTCTTACAGGATGCCTGGCTATTTGAGGGTAGTATTTTAGAAAACTTACGTTTTGGTAAGCCAAGTGCTACAGATGATGAAGTAATCCAAGCAGCTAAGGCAGCTCATGTCGATCACTTTATTCATACATTAGATCATGGATATGATACTGTATTAAATGAATCTTCAAGTAATATTAGTCAAGGTCAAAGACAATTATTAACGATTGCCCGTGCTTTTTTAGCCGATCCTAAAATTTTAATTTTGGATGAAGCGACAAGTAGTGTGGATACACGTACAGAAGTCTTGATTCAAAAAGGTATGGATGAACTGATGAAGGGACGTACAAGTTTTGTGATTGCGCACCGTTTATCCACGATTCGTGATGCGGATAATATTATTGTGATGGATCATGGTGACATTGTAGAAGTCGGAAATCATGATGAATTGATGAAGCGTAATGGTTTCTATACGAAGTTATACAATGCTCAATTTGAAGAGGCTTAGTGATGCGTAAGATCATTGTGGATTTAAATCGAGTCAAAGATGATGAATATGTAGCAATGTATGAAATCTTTGGATTGAATGTACTTAATAAGTCATACGAGGATTTTGAAAGAAGAATGCTTCAAATCCAAATTGAAACGATTGTCGAAGTAAAAAATAGGAAACATAACCTTTCTACTTGTTCGAAATGGATCTTTATCTTAGAGGATATTCAACAAAAAAGTGATTATTTTTACTGTATATGGGGTGTTTAACATCCCATTTTCTCTTAAATCGCTTTCTTTTTGGTTAGGATTCATATATAATAAAAATGTGTTAAGGAGTGTGAAATTATGAAAGACATTACCGAAACAATGACATTTACTACAGAAGAAATTCGTCGTGAGAATATCAAGATGATTCTTCGTGAAGTAAGTGATGCTTTGGAAGAACGTGGTTATAATTCAGAAAATCAGATTGCTGGCTACTTGATCAGTAATGATCCTGCGTATATTTCTTCTCACAAGAATGCTCGTAACTTGATCCAAAAGATCGAACGTTATGAAATCATTGAAGAATTAGTACGTGCATATTTGGATAAATAATGGATCGTATCATTGGTTTAGATCTTGGTTCGAAAACGTGTGGTGTATCGATTTGTGATGCGCTTCACATTACGTGTCGTGCTTTAACGACTGTGCGTTTTGAATCGGATGATTATGATGCTTGTTTAGAAGAAGTTTTGAAATTGCTTCAGGAAAATAAAGTAAAAGAAGTAGTTTTAGGCTTACCGAAGCACATGAATGGAGATATCGGAATTCGTGGTGAAATATCTTGTGAATTTGCCAAGAAATTAGAATCTTCTGGAATTAAAGTTCATCTTTGGGATGAGCGACTTACAACAGTTGCAGCTGAGAAAATTTTACTTCAGGGGGATGTTTCTAGAAAGAAACGTAAAAAAGTAATTGATCAAATGGCTGCGGTTCAAATTTTACAGAGTTTTTTGGACAGACAAAACGGGGGATTTTAATGTCCTCCTTTATTTTTGAAAGGAAGTAATGTATGTTAGATTCAAATTGTTTATATGTTAAAGATGAAAATGGAAACGAAAAAAAGATGACAATTCTATTCACTTTTGATAGTGATGAAACGGGATGTCAATATGTTGTTTTCCAAGACCCAGATTTAGATGAAGGCGAAGTATATGCCTCTCGTTATGATGACAAGGGTCAATTGATTCCAATCGAAAGTGAAGCAGAATGGGATATGGTTGAAGAAGTAATCAACACATTTGTTGAGGATGAGGAAAATGCCGACTAGGCGTAAAGTCAATTCTGTAAGAGTTGTTTTATTAGTCGTTGTATGTATTTTAATTATCGCTGGTCTTGCAGGTGTTTTTGTGGTAAAAAAAGATTTGTCAAGTACGGGCAATGGGGATAAGAATATAGTATTCACAATTGAAAGCGGAGATACGCTTGATCAGGTTGTAGAAAATTTAGAAAATGAAAATTTGATTTCAAATGCGACAGTGACAAAGTTGTATGCCAAGGCAAGTCACAATACAAATTTTGTGGCCGGAACATTTGAGTTGAATGATGGTATGAGTGTAAAAGAAATATTATCGTATATTCAAGATAGTACAAAACTTAAGAAGGATGCGTTGATATTAAAGGTACCAGAAGGAAAATGGGCAAAAGAAATAGCGGCTGAAATATCCAATTTATATGATGGAAAGTTTTCGTCTGAAGAAATCTTAAATCAATGGAATGATATTTCATATATTCAAAAACTAGCGAAAGATTATTCATTTATCCATGTGGATGATTTAAACAATTCCAACTACAAAGTAAAACTAGAAGGGTATTTATTCCCAGATACGTATTACTTAGGAAAAGAGGATTCCATTGATGAAATCACTCGGATTATGCTAGACCGCTTTGAAGTGATGTATAAAGAGAACAAGGAATTGTTCTCAAAGAGTCATTATTCTGTGCAACAAGTCATCAGTTTGGCAAGTGTGGTTCAATTTGAGGCAAGTTCAAAAGAAGATATGGAAATGATTGCAGGTATTTTCCATAATCGTTTAGAACAAGGCATAAAACTTCAATCGAGTGTTACAGTATGTTATGCATTATATGATGATTTTAAAGATCCTAAAGATTGTGAAACCAATCCAGAAATCGATTCACCATACAATACGTATCTACATGAAGGTTTGCCAATTGGGCCGATCTTAAATCCGGGTGATGATGCGATCAAGGCTGTGCTTGCACCTAAAAAGACAGATTATCTATTCTTTGCGGCCGATATTTACAATAAGTTGGATGGTAAAGTCCATTATTCAAAAACATATGAAGAACATCAACAGATTTGCGAAGAATTGGGATTAAATCTGTAACAATGTTTTGCATAATTCAAGGATTATGCTATAATTTTTTGTGCTAAATACAAGGAGTGATACCACATGGCAAATGAAAAATTTTACGTTACCCAAGAAGGTTATAATGATTTAGTCAATGAACATGAAAACCTAGTTCATAAAGTGCGTCAAGAAGTTATCGTTGAATTACAAGAAGCTCGTGCGCAAGGTGACTTGTCCGAAAATGCGGACTACGATGCTGCAAGAGAACACCAGGCGCAAGTCGAAGGTCGTATTCGTGAATTAGAGGCAATGATCAAAAATGCCGAAATCATTACTGAATCTGCAGATGTAGAAGATAAAAAGAAAAAGACGGTTGTAAAATTGGGATCGACTGTAAAGATCTTAGATTTATCAGACAATCAAGAAGTAACATTCAATATCGTTGGTACAATTGAAGCGGATCCATTCAATGGTAAGCTTTCAAACACAACTCCACTTGCAGAAGTGATTATGGATCACAAAGTAGGGGATGTTTGTACTGTAAAACGTGTTGAAGAACCTTATGATGTAAAAATTTTAGAAATAAAATAAAAAAACATCAAAAAATAACGTATAAGAGAAGGGTGATATTTATGAAACGAACTCTTCTCTTTTTTTGTGCAATCATTTTCTTTGTCTTTACATGCTTTAACCGATATACACCAATTACTTTAAAAGAAACAAAACCCACATTGATGGAAGTTGAAATTAAAGGAGCCATTCAAAATCCAGGTGTCTATACACTCAAACGGAATAGTTCTATTTCAAAACTTATTAAAATGAGTGGCCCTTTATTAGAGAATGCAGATACTTCAAGTATAAGTTTTACGCATATTCTTCAAGATAAAGATGTTGTCATCATTCCAGAAATCAAAGAAATCAAACTTATATCTTTAAATAGTGCAACTTCAGAAGAGCTTCAAACGCTTCCTGGCATTGGTCCAAGCATTGCGCAAAGAATCATAGACTATCGGCAAGAAAACACATTTCAAACTTTAGAACAAATTAAAGATGTAAAAGGCATTGGCGAAGCTTTATTTAATAAGATCAAGGATAAGATCTGCCTATGATGTTGATTGTAAGTCTGGGCTTTTTGGCCTGTATTATTCTAAAAGATCCTCTTTGTATATTTTGTTTTAGCTTTTGTTTCTTATTGTATTTAAATGAGAGATTTCATAGTAAAAGAATTCTGATTGTATTTATGATACTCTCTTTATTCTCTATTGTTTTAGTCAAGCCTTGTAAAGAGGCTGAAAAAGGAATTTATACTATATTCGAAATCAAACAAAGTTATTATGTCGCAAAAAATCAAAGAATAAGGGTGCTTGTACAGAGTGATTTAGATTTAAATTTCAAGGATCAGATTCAAGTCAATTCTTTAGAACCGATTCATACCGATGACAATTTTACACTCTTTAGTTTTACAAAGTATAATGCGTCAAAAAATGTATTCTATAAAACAAGAGATGTAAGACTCATAAAGAAATCCACTTCATTAAAATCCAAACTATATGCCTATATATCGAGTCAAAAGAATTCAAAAGTATTATTATCTTTATATTATGGAATTCATGAAGATACGATTGATGAAATCTATACCATGTTAGGTTATGGATATATTAGTGCTTATTTTATTGTGTTTAATCTATTAAAAAAAAAGTATGAAGATAAAAAGATTCGCATAAGTTTATTGATTTTGAGCATACTCTTTGGTTCTTTCTTTGTGTTTACACTTTCGTTGACAAGATTTATTCTGTATCAAATATCTTACTTATTTTTTAAATCCAAATCCGATCAAATTGGATTTACCATTTTATGCTTTTCTATTCTGTATCCAACCCAAGTGCTGTCCATATCGTTTGTGCTACCCATTCTTTTGCAGCTTGTATCGTATTTTTGTACGGATTATAAGTGGATCGTACAAAAGATGGTTTTAATAAGCGTCTTATTCATTTACTTTAAGAAAGTCGATATTGTTTCGTTCTTGTTGTTTAATCTACTTCGAAAGTTTTATGGATGTGTATTCTTGTTGGGAATGTTTATTCCGGATTTTGTGACATTAAAAATTCCATCTCTAACGATTCATTATGCTCCACAATATATATTTATTTTGGCCTTTATTGTTGTTTATATACAATGTCTTAAACATTTTAAATGGAAATATATGATCCTCTTTCTCATTCCGTTTCTAGAAGTATTTTGTAATCCATTCTTTCAAGTTTATACATTAAATATAGGACAGGGCGATTGTAGTGTCATTGTAGAACCTTTTTATAAAAGTGTAGTAATGATTGATTGTGGTCAAAGCCTATATCGAGATAATGTAGAACGTATCATTTTTCCTTTTTTAGAAAACAAGAATATTCATACAATCGATACTTTGATTTTAACACATGATGACTTCGATCATAGTGGTGGTTATGATCGTTTAAAAGAAAAGGTTAAAATTAAAAAGGTGATCAAGGATTCGAAAGATAAGGTAAATGTGAAGTATCCATTCTATTTACTTCTTCAAGAAAGGAAGGCGAAAGATGAAAATGATTCAAGTATAATCTCTTATTTTACATATGATCATTTAAATTATCTTTTTATGGGCGATGCGAGTAAAGAAATCGAAAAACAATTGATGGACGCATATGATTTAAAAGCGGATGTGATCAAAGTAGGACATCATGGTTCAAATACAAGTTCAGACGCAGCTTTTTTGGATTCTTTAGATTGTAAGATTGCCCTAATTAGTGCAGGCTATAAGAATAAGTATGATCATCCTAGTACGGAAACATTAAAGACGTTAGATCGTTTAAATATTCATACTTTTTGTACAAGTACAAATGGTAGTGTTGCGATTTATTCTTTGCATCACTTTGCTTTTGTTGTCACAAACGATGGATTGTTTGGTATAATACATTAGAAAATTAATACATCAATGTTGATAAAAAACACCAATCGAAGCACATTATTGTACAACATTGGTGTTTTAATTTTATTGAACTAACACATCTCTGTATGGATAAAAGTATAATTGCTTATCCTCTAAAAATTTTAGTTTCTATCGAAATATTTGATTTAAAGGTTCCATTTTTCACGATTTTTCTGTATATTGGGTATGGTCCCCTTACCCAATGATTTCATTGGGCTGGTGACTTTGGAATTTGTGGGATTATTCCAATTGATAGTGGCGTTTTTGTCCGCATTTGATGCAGATGGAAACGTCTCTTTTTAATATATCCGAAATAATCTGTTCATAGTCAATTAGTAATGGTCCTGGATTTTTCGTGTTTGTAGCAGTTCGTACAGCTTTTATTCTTTCTTCTTTATTACGGTTTCCTAGAAATCCATAATGGCGGATCTTCATAAAATTTGGTGGAAGTACATGCATCATATATCTACGAAAAAATTCTGTGTCGTCTAAAGTCATTTCCTTTATTTGATTATGATCTGAATAATCTTTGTACGAAAATGTCACTTTATTATCTTCATACTTTTTGATACGTGCATTACTTATCGCAATTCTATGTGTATATCTTCCAAGATATTTAACAACATGTTTTGCACTTTTCATTGGCTTTTTAGTATATACAACCCAGTCTTTGGAATAACAGGTATTTATAATATTTTGAAACTGTTCTTCATCTTTGATTTTTCTTTGATCAAAATTCTTTTAGTATAGCTTAGGAATTTTCCTTTAAATAATTTAGATACTACTTTTACTGGAAGAAAGAATTTCTTTTTTGAATTTTTCCATTTTCCATTTGAATCAATTCCACCACCAGGAACGATCATATGGATATGCGGATGTAAAGAAAGGTTCTGTCCCCAAGTATGAAGTACGGAAGTAAATCCAATTTTAGCTCCTAGATACTTTTTGTCTTTTGACAGTTCTTTGATGGTTTCTGCAGAAACATCAAACAAAGCCTTGTACATGAATTTTGGATCCATTAGACAAAGTATGTTTAATTCATTGGGAATCGTAAATACAACATGAAAATGATTCACATTCAAAGTAAAACGTTCCTGCTTATGTATCCATATCTCTTTGTCTACAGCTCCACATTCAGGGCAGTTTGGATTTTTACATGAATTGTAGTGAATCTCAGTATGACCGCAGCATTCACAAGTATCTGTATTGAATCCCATTACTTCTGTTTTACATTCAATGATATTGCGAAGAGCTTTTTTCTGCTTGTGGTTCAATTTTGAATAATCGATTTTACCTTCGATATCCATGGATTTGAATATGTCTTGAGTATGTACCATTACTCAATCTCCATCAAAGAAGAAAGAACTGGAGCCTGTGCTAAATCAGAAATATCGTACTTGATATAACGTGATGTAGAAGAAAAACTTGAATGTCCCAACAGTTTCTTTAAAGTGAATATATTACATCCGTTTTTGAGCATAAGTGTAGCGTACGTGTCTCGAAGATTATGGAAACGCATGGTTGGAACATAAAAGGAAAAATTTTTAATGTACTCTTTGAAAAGAATATTGATGTAACTCTGATTGATATATGGAGTTTTGGAATTCGATTGAACAGCCGGGAATAAGTATTCATTCTTATCAGGCTTATAGACGATCCAATATTCACGAAGAGCCTTTAACAATGTGTTAGATAAAGGTACTTTGCGAGATTTACCACGCTTTGAGTTACGAATATAAAGCAACATATTCTTAGAATCGATGTCGCTTACTTTTAAACGAGCCACTTCACCAACTCTAAGTCCGGCATCCAAGCCAAGAAGTAGAAAAGCACGAAGTCGTACATCTTTTGTATCGAGCAACAAATGAATCTGTTCATCTGTAAAAACAGTGATTTCTACAGGATCATATAAAATGTTGGGAAACTGTCTTCTAGATAATGGGCTTTCTAAAACAACATCAAAGAAGTAACGGATAGCACTGATGACTGCGTTTAAAGAAGCAGGAGCATACGTCTGTTTCATATGGACAACATAATTTTGTGCCATTGAAACATCAAGAATAGATACATCTTCCAATTGATAAAAATCAAACATTCTTGAAAGATACCATCTATACATGTGAATGGTATTTGATGAAAGATTTCTATATTCCATCATAAAAGTAAATTTGTTTAAAGCTTCATCTTTATTCATAACAACACATCCTTTCAAAAAATAAAGACAAAACTATGATAGAATAAGAAACAGGAGAAGAACTAGGCTATATTAAAAAAAAGCCCACACTCGCCAGAGTGTGTTAGTTCAATAAGAGCATGATTTATATTTTATATGGAAAAGACAAAAGCATGGTTTCAATGAAGTTAGATGCCATTAAAAAAAGACATTCTATTCAAGAAAATGTGAATGTATATGATGCACAAACGGATGAGATTTCAAATGTCTTACAAGATTTAGATGCCTATTCGATTTTTGATGATGACAAGATGATTATTGTCAATAATTGCACCTTTTTATCGAGTAAGAATACGACAAATTATGAAGTAGATCCTTTTCTTTTAAGAAAAGATACCGAAATGATTTTAGTTCTAATTTGTCCAAGTGATAAATTGGATACAAGAAAGAAAAAGGTTAAGGAAATCAGCAGTTGTGCGACGTTATATTCTTGTTTAGCTTTAGATGACAAGTCCCAAAAGTTCTATGTACAAGATAAACTCAAAGAGTTTGGTGTCAAGGTGGATTTTAAAACATTAGATTGGATGACATCAAGAATGGGATTAGATCCTATGTGTATTCAAAATGAAATAGGAAAGATTTCAATCTATTCAAAAAATCCTACGCTTGAAGATGCAAAAAATTTACTTGTCGTAGAACCTACAAATGATATCTTTAAAATGGTAGACGCCTTCTTTAGCCAAAATGGAATCTTATTATTAGCTTACTATCGTAATTTTAGAAAGCTGAATATGCAGCCAGTTGCTATAGTTGCTCTTTTGGCTAGTCAAATTCGTTTTCTATTTCAAGTACGCGTATTAATGGATGAAGGAAAGGCACAAGCTACAATTGCCCAAGAGTTAAAGGCAAATCCATATCGTGTGAAACTCAATATGCAAAAGGCCATGCGATTTTCAAGTGAAACCTTACTTTATAATCTATCTTTACTTGCTGACTTTGATCAACAAATGAAAATGGGTAAGATCGATAAGGATGATGGTTTTGAATACTTCTGTCTAAACTTAATGATGAACAAGGGGTAGCCTTGTTCATTTTTATTTTGACATTCATAGTGTTGATTCAGGTGATTTAATGAAAGACAAAAGGAGTTTATTATTATTATTGAATTGAGCGTTAAGAATTGTTTTGTATTTAATAATCAAATTGTATTTTCATTGGATCCAACAAATAAGACAACGGCTATATATGAATCAAATAATGCGGGTAAAACATGCTTGATCAAGTGTATTCAGGCAATGAAAGGGATATTGTTGAATCAAAGATTTGAAATAAAATCGAATTTATTTTCAAATGACTCTGTTTGTGAGTTGGGTATTACATTTGAATATGAGAAAAATATATTATCATTTTGTTTATTATTTTGGATTTCAGGTGAGATATTTTTTTTGAGAGTGCATTGATTGATTTTTGGGTAATTATTGGTATAATCCTATTGAAGGTAGCAATACCTTTAGATGTGGTAAGCATCTATAAAAGTTGTGGTCGGATGAGAGACGGTAAACGCTCATGTCTAATCATTGTCGACAACCGACAGAAAAACTTGCCAGATTTGATTTTTTAATAATACCTATGAAAAGGTGGAATCTTAATTAGTGAGACTCCACCTTTTGATATTTGACAAGCAAAAAGGCCCTCCGAACAAGGAGAACCAATCTAAATGTATTTGGATTCTTTGATTCTAATTATGCGTGAATACAAATAGAGTGTTTATTATTAAAATAAGTCGGGATGCGTACCTACGAGTTGTAAATTCTATGCCATATTTCATATGTCTAATGCCGCTTTAAGCTCATCAATGCTGGAGTATTTCGGTGTTGTTGGCTCAGACAATAGTCTTCTTCCTTTCTCGATGGCTTCGATTGTGGTTTTGTTGGGCATATCTAACTTTAATTCAAAGTGTATACAATGTTCACTGCAGTTGTCATGTTTATACCAAGTTCATTAAAAATTTCTTCCGCTTGATTTTTAATAGATTGATCTATTCTAATGCTTAAATTTCTTGTAGATATATAAAACATCTCCGTTCTCTTAAATTATATTCAAGAATGTGTTCAATATCTACACAATGTCATTACAATAAAGGTTAATAAGGATTAACATTTAATTAAATAGTCTTTATCAGTAAATAGAGTGAGTGATAATGTTTCAAAAATATGTCTCAGATTCAAAGAATTTAAAAGGTATTTATGAATATGATAGAGGTGTTCAGGGAAGTGAAAATCTCTTATTTTATAAAGAAATAAAAAAAAGAAGTCATATGACTTCTTAATCCTTCATTACGCGATTTCGTTAATAGCTTTTGCTAAACGTGCTTTTTGACGGCTAGCGTAGTTTTTGTGGTGAATACCTTTAGCTACGGCTTTGTCTAATTTAGAACTGCAGTCGTTGTAAGCTGCAACAGCAGCTTCTTTATCTTTAGCATCAACAGCTGCTAATACAGCTTTAATACTTGATTTCAATGCTGATTTTTTAGATACGACTAATTTGTGAGCCTTGTTATTTGTTTTAACACGTTTCTTTTGAGATTTAATCTGTGGCATGAAGTGCACCTCCTGACATAAATTTGCAAATGGATTATAGCAAATTTCTAGATTTAATGCAACACAACTTCAAAAAAATACGCTATAATACTCTAGTATTGGAGTGATATATATGGAAAATAGACGCATTATTTTTATGGGAACACCCAAAATTGCGAGTGTCGTACTAAAAACGATGTTAGAAAATGATATACATGTAGGCTTAGTGGTAACGCAGCCGGATAAGAAAAAGGGTAGAAAACAACAGCTTGTCTATTCGGAAGTCAAAGAAGTGGCTTTAGAATATGATATTCCTGTATTTCAGCCTGTTAAAATTAAATCGGATTATCAAACCATTCTTGATTTTGCCCCTGATTTAATTGTGACTTGCGCATATGGACAAATCGTACCTAAGGAAGTATTGAACTTACCTCGATATGGTTGTGTCAATCTTCATGGTTCTTTGCTTCCTAAATATAGAGGGGGAGCGCCTATTCAAAGAGCCATTTGGAATGGAGATACAGTCAGTGGTATGTCATTAATGAAAATGGCACCAAAAATGGATGCAGGTCCAGTACTAGCTCAAAAAGAAATTGAAATCTTACCAACAGATAATTCGACAACCTTATTTGATAAGATGGGTGTTTGTGCTAGTGAATTATTACTTTCTCACTTTGAAGAAATCTGTTCAGGTAAGGCGGTATATGTAGAACAAGATGAAAGTCAAGTTGTCTTCTCACCGGTTTTATCTAAGGAAGAAGAGCATATTGATTTGAATCAAGATGATGAACACATTTTAAATCAAATTCGTGCCTTTGCCAATGCACCAGGTGCTTATGTATTATTAAAAGGAAAGAAATTTAAAATCTTGAAGGCAAGTTATTTAAATGAACAAAACGAGTTTGGACTTCTTGTTAAGATTGGCAAGAACAAACTTGGTATTGGCCTTCATTTAGGTACACTTGTGATCGAAACTTGTCAAATGGAAGGAAAGCCAGTCATGGATTGTGCAAGCTTCTTTAATGGACAAGGAAGAAACTTAGTAGGAAATATTGTGGAGTAGGGGGAAGTCTATGGATCAAAAGAATATTCGAAATTTTTGTATTATTGCACATATTGACCACGGAAAAAGTACATTAGCCGATCGTATCTTAGAATTAACGGATACGGTTGAAAAGCGTGAAATGAAAGATCAGATTCTAGATTCAATGGATCTAGAAAGAGAGCGTGGAATCACAATTAAATTAAATGCCGTACAGCTTGTATATCATGCCAAAGATGGACAAGATTACTTGTTCCATCTTATTGATACACCAGGCCATGTCGACTTTACATATGAAGTGTCTAGATCTCTTGCTGCATGTGATGGGGCTATTTTAGTTGTTGATGCAGCTCAGGGTGTTCAGGCACAAACTTTGGCCAATGTATATTTGGCTATCGAAAACGATTTGGAAATCTTACCCGTATTAAATAAGGTGGATCTTCCAAGTGCACAACCTGAAGTTGTGAAAAAAGAAATTGAAGACTTGATTGGATTGGATTGTAGTGAAGCCGTTGAAATTAGTGCGAAATCTGGATTGAATGTCGATAAAGTGCTCGAAGAAATTGTACATAAACTACCAAGTCCAAAAGGGGATAAAGATGCACCTACACAAGCTTTAGTCTTTGACTCCTTCTATGATTCCTATCGTGGAATCATTGCGTTTGTCTCTGTTAAAAATGGAACCATTAAACCAAAAGATAAGATTCGCTTTATGGCAACAGGCGCTGAATATGAAGTGACGGAAGTTGGTGTTCGTACACCAAAAGAAGTGGTAGAAGATAAATTGAATTGTGGGGATGTAGGATGGGTCAGTGCAGCCATTAAAAATATTGAAGATGTTCGTGTTGGTGATACGATTACAGTCGCATCCAATCCTGCAAGTGAACCACTATCTGGATATCGTGAAATGCATCCAATGGTATATTGTGGTTTATATCCAGTGGATAATGCGCGTTATGATGATTTAAAGGAAGCTTTATCAAAATTAAAATTAAATGATGCAGCTTTACATTTTGAACCCGAAACTTCACAAGCCTTAGGATTTGGTTTCCGTTGTGGATTCTTAGGCTTATTACACATGGACGTTGTTGAAGAGCGTTTAGAGCGTGAATATAATCTAAGTCTTATCGCCACAAGTCCTTCCGTAATTTATCATGTCTATAAAACAGATGGAATTATGGAAGAAATCGATAACCCATCGGCTTTACCAGAACCACAAAAAATCGATCATATTGAAGAACCTTATGTGAAGTGCGACATTATGGTACCCAAAGAATATGTAGGTCCGATGATGGATCTTTGTCAGAAAAAACGTGGTGAATATGTGGATCTTCAAGTTTTAGATGATGTTCGTATGATGATGGTGTACCAAATGCCATTAAGTGAAATCATCTATGATTTCTTTGATAAGATGAAATCTTGTACAAAAGGCTATGCTAGTTTTGACTATGAATTTAGTGGATATCGCACAAGTTCATTGGTGAAGATGGATATTTTACTGAATGGACAAATTGTCGATGCCCTATCTACGATTGTCTTTAGAGATTTTGCGTATAACCGCGGTAATGCGATGGCTGTAAAATTAAAAGACTTGATTCCTAAGCAGCAATTTGAAATTCCTGTGCAGGCTGCTATTGGTGGAAAGATCATTGCACGTACAAACATTAAGGCATTGCGTAAAAACGTATTGGCGAAATGTTATGGTGGAGATATTTCGCGTAAAAAGAAATTATTGGAGAAACAAAAAGAAGGAAAGAAACGTATGAAGATGGTAGGATCGGTTGAGATTCCGCAAGAAGCCTTCATGGCCGTTTTAAGTATGGATGACGACTAATGGTACCATCAGCCTATGTGCACATTCCTTTCTGTGATTCGATATGTGCGTATTGTGATTTTGTCCGGATTCAAAAAAATGAATCGTTCTTTTCAAGTTGGAAAGAGAAGTTAATTCAAGAAATTCAAGAGTATAAGATTTCAAGTCTTCATACTCTTTATTTTGGTGGGGGAACACCAAGTTTATTAAGCGTGGATGATTTTGCATCTATAAGAAATTGTTTTCCTAAAAATATTGAGGAATTTACCGTAGAATGCAATCCTGAATCTTTAGATGAAGATAAATTAAATGCTTATGTAGCTCTTGGAGTGAACCGTATTAGTTTAGGTGTACAAAGCTTTAAGGATGATCTATTAAAAGTATGTCATAGAACACATACAGCAAGTCAGGCAATTTCGGTTATTGAAAATATTAAGAAAAGTTCGATATCGACTTTTTCCATTGATTTGATTTTTGGACTTCCAAATCAAACAATGGAAGATGTGAAAAAAGATATTTCCACATTTTTAAGTTTAGATATACCACACTTATCTATTTATTCTTTGCAGATTGAAGAAAATTCTGTCTTTGGAAAGACAGGGGTAGAACCTTGTGATAGCGATCTAGAAGCAGATATGTTTGAATATATCACGAAAACACTTGAAGCAGCCGGATATATTCACTATGAAATTTCTAGCTTTTGTAAGCCAGGTCATTATTCCAAACACAATCTAGCATATTGGCAAGATAAAGACTTTTATGGCTTTGGCTGTGGCGCTAGTGGAAGAGTTGATGGGATTCGTTATGATAATACAACAAGTTTAAAGGAGTATTGTTTGAAGGGATCTTGTTCTACTTATATTTCTGAAACACTTGCTGAACGAGGCATGGATGCGATCATGATGGCTTTGCGTACGAAGTTTGGATTGAATATAAAAGAATGGAATTTTAAGTATCAAAATGATTTTAAAGAACATTATGCGCAAGTATTAGATAAGTATCGTGAGTATTTTTGTTTTGAAGGGGAATGTATCTATTTAAAGGATGCGGGTCTTGAAATATTAAATACGATTCTAGTTGATTTTATGTTGATTGAATGATATAGTTTAATAGCTTTTGTACTGAGAGTCTGGAAACTTCCAACCTTTCGCTCGGTAGAAAAGGACTAATATACATGGAGGAAGAAAAAATGTTATTAAAATCTGAAAAACAAGCAATTATGCAAGAGTATGCAGTACACGAAGGTGACACAGGTTCTCCTGAAGTTCAAATCGCTGTATTGACAGAAGAAATCAACCGTTTAACTGAACACTTCAAAGAACACAAACACGATTTCCATTCACAACGTGGATTGATGAAAAAAGTTGGTCGTCGTAAAAAATTGTTAGCTTACTTGAAGGGTAAAGATTTAGATCGTTACAAAGCATTGATCGCTAAATTAGGTTTAAGAAAGTAATCGAAAAGATTACTTTTTTTGTACCTTCATAAGAGGAGGTTTTAAATGCATATTGAAAAATTAAATACAATTCAACATAATCATTCTTTGATTGCGATTAAAGATACTTTTAATGTTGTATCAAAAAGATATTTGACATACTATGATGAAAAATGGGAATGTAAATTATTCTTGAATTTCAAAACTATTGAAGAAGATAATGAAAATAATTTGATTGAAAATTTATCCTCAAATTTATCTGTTAATAGAAGCTTAATTCGTTGTGAAATCAAGGGAAATCAAGTAGATGAAAAATATTCAGTAAGTCATAAAGAGATGAGAACATATAATCATCGATTGTATGAAGTATCTATTTCTAATTTTCCTGAAATTATGCGAAATGATAATTTTACGTTGAATGGTAAGCACTATTATTGGATGAGTATTGATGATATGCGAAAAGATAAGGAAATTATCAAGAAGAATTTAGAAATTGTTGAGTTTGTACATAGTCATATAAAGTAAGCTTGAAAACTGTGATTTTCAGGCTTTTCTTTTACAAAAAATAATGAGTTTAATATGTTTTATTTTAAATTTCTATGATATTATATAAAAGTATGATTGAGGTGAAAAAATGGCGAAACAAGAGTTTCATTTAGATTTTTGTGGTCGGGGGATCACAGTAGAAACTGGGGAAATCGCAAAACAGGCGGATGGTGCTGTTATTATTCGTTATGGTGATACAGTTACTTTATCAACTGCATGTGCATCGAACCAGGCAAAAGAAGGGATTGACTTTTTCCCTTTAACAGTAAGTTTTGAAGAAAAGTTATATTCTGTTGGAAAGATTCCAGGAGGATTTTTACGTCGTGAAGGAAGACCAAGCGAACATGCGACATTAACAGCTCGTATGATCGACCGTCCAATCCGTCCTTTATTTGCGGAAGGATTCCGTAATGAAGTACAAGTTGTCAACACAGTATTAAGTGTGGATCAAGATGCAAGTCCAGAAATGGCAGCTATGTTTGGTGCTTCTTTGGCATTATGTATTTCTGATATTCCATTCAATGGACCTATTGCTGGTTGTAAAGTTGGACGTATCAATGGAGAATTGGTTGCGAATCCTACAGTAGCTCAAATGGAAGAAAGTGACATTGATCTAACTGTAGCAGGTACTGCACAAGCTTTGAACATGGTTGAAGCAGGTGCTAAAGAAGTGAGCGAAGAAGATATGCTTGCGGCATTGATGTTTGGTCATGAACAAATCAAAAAATTATGTGCATTCCAAGAAGAAATTGTTGCAGCTTGCGGTAAAGAAAAACGTGAAATCGAATTGTACGCAGTTGATGAAACAATTGATCGTGAAGTTCGTTCTAACTTTGAAGCACAAATTCGTGCGGCTGTTTCAATTAAAGAAAAATTGGAACGTTATGGTAAAATTGATGATTTAACAGATGAAGCGGCTGAAATGATCGCAAACAAAGAATATGCATCTGAAAAAGATCAAAACAATGCGGTTAAACAAGCTCGTGAAATTTGTCGTGGTATTGAGGCGGATGAAGTACGTCGTTTGATTATTGAAGATAAAGTTCGTCCAGATGGTCGTCAAATTGATGAAATTCGTCCATTGAACTCACAAGTGGATTTACTTCCTCGTGTTCATGGTTCAGCATTATTTACTCGTGGTGAAACACAGGTATTATCAACAACTACATTGGGTGCATTAAATGATAACCAAATCATTGATGACTTAACTGTTGTAGATTCAAAACGTTTCATGCACCACTATAACTTCCCACCATATTGCGTTGGTGAAACAGGACGTATGGGAAATCCTGGACGTCGTGAAATTGGTCATGGTGCTTTAGGTGAAAGAGCTTTAGCTCAAGTATTACCAAGCGTAGATGAATTCCCATATACAATTCGTACTGTGGCAGATGTTATGGAAAGTAATGGATCTAGTTCTCAGGCAAGTATTTGTGCAGGAACTATGTCTTTAATGGCAGCTGGTGTTCCAATCAAAGCTCCAGTAGCTGGTATTGCGATGGGATTGATCATGGATGATGATTCAGGTAAATATACTGTATTAACAGATATTCAAGGTATGGAAGACCACTTTGGAGATATGGACTTTAAGGTTGCTGGAACTAAAAATGGTATCACAGCTTTACAGATGGATATCAAAGTAACAGGTATCACTAAAAATATCTTTGAAGAAGCTTTAGCACAAGCTCATAAAGCTCGTCTAGAAATCTTAGACAATATGTTGGCATGTATTTCTGAGCCAAGAAAACAATTGAGTCCATATGCACCTAAGATTGCGATGATGAACATTGATCCAGATAAGATCAAAGATGTGATCGGACCTGGTGGAAAAATGATCAACGAAATCATTGCACAATGTGACAATGTAAAAATCGATATTGATGATGATGGAAAAGTAGTCATCTACCACAATGATTATGATACAATCGAAAAAGCGAAACAAATGATCAGTGACATTGTTCGTGTAGCTAAAGTTGGTGATGTATATGCAGCTAAAGTTGTTCGTTTAGAAAAATTTGGTGCATTCGTGAACCTATTTGGTAACACAGATGGTTTACTACATATTTCTAAAATTTCTCACCACCGTGTAGAAAAAGTAGAAGATGTATTAAAACTAGGTGATGTGATTGATGTTAAGGTTACAGAAATCGACAATAAGGGTCGTATCAATGTAAGCGCAAAAGCTTTACTTCCAAAACCTAAAACAGAAGAAGAAAAAACGGAAGCGTAAAAGTAAGGAACTCGTGAAAAACGAGTTCTTTTTTCTTGACTATGTGGTAAAATAGGTGGGTAGAGGTGAAAATTATGGATTTTAATACAGAAGTACTTAAATATAAAGATGATTTCTTAAAAGACTTAAATACACTTGTATCGTATGAAAGTGTTTGTGATGAATCTACGAAAACTGAAAATGCTCCTTTTGGAAAGAATTGTCGTGACGTTTTAGATGCGATGCTAGACATGGCTAAACGCGATGGTTTTGAAACAAAAGATATTGATGGATATGCAGGTGTTGTTGAATATGGAAAGGGTGACGAAACATTTGGTGTTTTAGGTCACTTAGACATTGTGCCACTAGGCGAAGGATGGACAAAAGATCCTTTAAAAGTGACATTAGAAAATGGCTACATCTTTGGACGTGGTGTCATGGATGATAAAGGACCTGCTCTAGCTGGTTATTATGCATTAAAAATGATTCGTGACTTAAACGTTCCTTTGAAAAAAAGAGTCATGTTGATTACAGGATGCGATGAAGAATCAGGTATGGAATGTATGAATTACTATGTAGATCATGCTGAAGTTCCTCAAATGGGATTTGTACCCGATGCCAACTTCCCAGTAATTTATGGTGAAAAAGGTGGCTTACATGTAGGATTAGTAAGTCGTGATGCAACAGTCATCAAAAAACTTCATGCGGGAAGCCGTCCAAATATCGTTATTGGTAAAGCGGATGTTACGGTGGATGTGATGAGTTATCAACAAGAAGACTTATTTAAATTCTATTGTGCTACGCAAGGTGTTAAGGGTTCAATCAAAAGAAGTGAAGAAGGAGTTACACTACATATTGATGGTGCTTTTGCGCATGCAGCTATGCCATATAATGGTGTGAATGCCGCTGTTCTATTATTGAACTTTATTGGTGAAGCCTTTGATGATCAACTATCAAAAGATTTATATTTCTTATTAAAAGACTGGATGGGAAAACCTGTTGGCATTGAAAAAGATGGTTTATATATGTCTTTCTTGACAATGAATACAGGTATTGTGAATATGGAAAATAACGAAACAGATATCTTAATTGATATTCGTTACCCAAATGATACAAATGCAGATGAGATCATGGCTAAATTTGATGCAGCTTGTGCAAGCTTAACTTCAAATATCAAAGCCGAAAATCGTGGAGATTCAAAACCATTGTTTGTGGATCCAGATTCTCGTTTAGTAAAAGATTTAATGAGTGTCTATCAAAAATATACAGGGGATACATTCTCTTGTCCTATCACAATTGGTGGTGGAACATATGCACGTAAATTTGAAAACTTTGTATCATATGGTCCAGAACTTCCAAATGAAGTGATTGAAACAGATGCATTCGTAGGAGGATGTCACCAACGTGATGAAGGTATTAAATTAGATAACTTGTTGCAGGCTATCTGTATTTATGCCGATGCGATCGTGACATTGTGTAGCTAATATGAGAATGCGTAAAGTAAAGTGGGCAACAGATTATTTGCCTACCGCAAATTGTTTAGTAAAGGAACCCTCTAAACAGGCTGGAAATTGGAAAAAGTTAATGGGTACAGATACTTTGCATATCGAGATTGGTTGTGGAAAAGGAAATTATTCTTTAGACATGGCTAAAATGTATAAGGATACTGGCTTTATTGCGATTGAAAAGAATGAAAGTGCTGCGGGTATTGCCGCTAAAAAATATGATGAGGATACAGAGAATAAACATTTGAAACTAATCCAAGATGATGCGAGTAGCATAGGAGAATGGTTTGGACCTCGTGAAGTCGATGTGATCCATTTGAATTTCTCAGATCCATGGCCAAAAAAGCGTTATGCGAAAAGACGTTTATCCAGTGCTTCCTTTTTAGATCAATATAAGCGCATCTTATCAAGAAATGGCGAAATTCAAATGAAAACGGACAACAGTGCTTTGTTTGAATATAGCTTGATTGAATTTCAGAATGCTGGATTTAAGATGGTTGAAGTCAGTGTAGATTATCGTCGTGAAAAACATGATGAAGATGCGATTACAGAATATGAACAAAAATTCATTTCTTTAGGACAACCAATCTATCGTTGTGTTTGGAGATATATGCATGACTGATATTAAAAATAAAGATGAATTTTTAAAAGCACTAAACAATACAGGCATTCAAGTGATGATGTTTACAGCGTTTTGGTGTCCAGACTGTATGTACATCAAACCTTTCTTGCCTGAAATTGAAGAAAAATTTAGCAATTTACAATTCTATTCCTTAAATCGTGATCATTGTATGGATATTGCGCTTGAATATGAAGTGATGGGTATCCCTAGCTTTATATGTTTTAAGGATGGAAAAGAAATTTCAAGATTTGTATCGACTCTTCGAAAGACAAAAGAAGAAATAGAGGCATTTCTTACTCAGACTATAGAAAGTGAGGATAAAAGATGTTAAAGGACTTAATGCATGCGATTTTCAATGAAAATATTGAAGAAGATGATGAAGAACAAGAAGTTGTAGAAGAACCTACAAAAGAAGAAGAAATTACACCTGTACCTGAAGTTGTAGAACAACCTGTTGTACAAGAGGAGGTAAAACCACAGCCTGTATTTACACAAGCTGCAAGTTCAGTTGAAGAAAATCCTGAAAACTTTATGGATTCTCCAATTTTTGAAAAGGCGATTATTCAGCCTAAAGAAAAGAAATCTACGATTTTTAAAGGCTTAGATGTGGATTCAATTGCTCAAGAAGAAACTAAACCAAAACAAAAGGTATATAAGTATGATCGTCATAAATCAGTAAAGGTACGTCGTGTGGCGGAAGATTTAGATTATCAACCTGTTATTTCTCCAATTTTTGGAAATGTTGAGGATGAAAAAAAAGAATTTGATAAAGTACATGATGCGATTTCTTTACAAAAACCAGAAGATGAAGATTTCTCACAGATTTTATCGCCAATGTATGGAACATACCTTCCTAGTATGCAGCCTGCAAAATCGATTCCTGAATATAAGGTCGAAGATAAAAAGGCGAATATGAATCTTTCTGAAATGTTAGAAAAGCCAAAAAAGGAAACAAATAAACAAGAATCATTATTCGATAAAGAAGGTGAATAGAATGGCTTATCATTTTATTGGTATTAAAGGAACAGGTATGGCTGCCTTAGCATGTATCTTACATGATGAACATAAAGAAGTAACGGGTAGTGATATCGATAAATACATTTTTACAGAAGATGGATTAAGAGCTCGTAATATTCCTATTTATTCATTTAGTCCTGAAAATATTAAGGACAATGATACAGTGATCATTGGTTTATCTTTTGACAAAACACATCCTGAAGTGAAAGCGGCCATGGATAATTCAACTGTAAAAACATATTATTATAATGAATATTTAGGTATTTTATTAGAGTCATACAGCTCAATTTGTGTAGCTGGTACACATGGTAAATCAACTACGACTGGTATTTTAGGTCAAGTTCTTTCTTTACAAGATGAATGTGCCTATTTAATTGGGGATGGCCATGGCTATATGCCAGAACATGCCAATCACTTTGTGCTAGAGTCTTGTGAATTTCAAAGACATTTCTTAGCCTATCATCCAGATTATGCGATTATTACAAATATTGAATTAGATCATATCGACTATTATAAAGATATGGATGATTATGTATCAGCATTCCAAAGTTTTGCCGACCAAGTCAAAAAACACATTGTCGTATTTGGAGATAACGAACACTTGAAGAATTTACATTACAACGTACCTGTAACAACGTATGGTATGAAGGATGGAAATGATTATCAAGCTGTCAATATTGAACAAGGTCCATTTGGCATGCATTTTGATTGTAAGCACAATGGTGAAATTCTAGCTCATGTTGAATTAAATGAGGTAGGAGATCCATTTATGCAGGATGCCTTAGGATGTTTTGCGCTAGCCCATGTTCTAGGAATGCCGGCTGATTTGATTGTACAAGGCTTAAAAGAATATAAAGGAATTGCACGTCGATTTGTGATTGACGAAGTCAAGGATAGTGTATTAGTGGATGACTATGCACACCATCCAACCGCTATTCGTTTAATGATTGATGCCGTTCGTAAAAAATATCCGGAAAAGAAAATTGTTGCGTTATATAAACCAGATCGTTATTCACGTCTACAATATTTCTTGGATGACTTTGCGAAAAGCTTAAATACGGCAGATCAAGTATGTTTACTTGATTTTCCTAAAAATGCCGTAAGAGAAGATGAAACAATCACGGTCACAATTCAAGATTTAATGGATCGTTGTCCAAACGCAATCTTATTAGATGTAGATGATGCTTCAGCAGAAAAGTTAAAAGAATTAGCTCCTGCAGCATTCGTCTTTATGTCTAGTAAAGATATCTATCTATTAAGAGATAAATTAGAGAAGATTTTATAAGAGAACAGACTCCCTGTTCTCTTTTTTGGTTGTGAAAAAACGAGTATAATATGTTTGGATCTTGAGTAAGTTAAAAGGAGTGAAGTCATGTATATTAAAAGACATTTAGAAGAAGTGATAAAAGAATGCTTAGAACAGTTTCCTATTGTATTGGTTACAGGACCTAGACAAGTTGGTAAAACAACACTTCTACAATGTTTGTGTGACGATTATAAATATGTGATTTTGGAAGATGTGTTTGTTTTAATTGAAGCTTTAGAAGAGACAAACTTGTTTTTAAAAAACTATCAACCACCCTTGTTCATTGACGAAGTCCAATATGCGCCTAGTATATTTAGATATTTAAAAATGTATGTCGATATGAATAAACAAAAAGGAAGCTTTGCGCTTACTGGATCACAGGCTTTTGAGTTGATGAAAGGGGTAAATGAAACCTTAGCTGGACGAATGGCTATTGTTGAATTAAAAGGATTATCATTTCGTGAAATACATCATATTGAATTTAATAAACCTTTTATCCCAAATGAAGCCTATTTTAATGAAAGACAATCACAAATTAAAAGCTATAGTGATTTGTGGTATTGGATTCATAGAGGAAGTATGCCGCAACTTCAAGATGAAAAAATTGATTGGCAAAGATACTACTCTTCATATGTGAAAACATATATCGAAAGAGATGTACGACAAATTATTAATGTTTTTAACGAGTTAAAATTTGTAAAGTTTTTAACATCTCTTGCGGTACGGTGCGGTGAATTATTAAATATTAATGCGGTTAGCAATGAAGTAGAGACAAGTGCAGATACAATTAAAAGATGGCTTTCGATTCTACAAGCTTCGGGAATTATCTATTTGTTGGAATCATATTCTAACAATTTATTAAAGCGAGTTGTCAAAACACCAAAAGTTTATTTTTATGATACCGGTTTGGTATGTTACTTGGCTAGATGGACTAGTGCAGATACAGCTATGACAGGTGCTCAAGCTGGAAATATATACGAAAATTTTATTGTGTCTGAAATTTTAAAAAGTCATTTAAATGCAGGTAAAACCATTTCAAATATCTATTTCTATCGTGATCGTGATCAAAGAGAAATTGATGTAGTGATTGATGAAGATGGGAAATTGTATCCGATTGAAATTAAAATGACGGCAAATCCTACAAAGTCCATGGGAAAACATTTTTCGGCATTAAAAGCTATCCCAAATAAAGAAGTACGACCAGGAATCATATTATGTCAATACGATCGAAAGATGTATTTGACTGAAGATATGATCGCATTACCAATTGAATATATTTAACACTAAGTTCGAATTTAGTTTCGGGCTTTTTATTTTTGTGTAAACGCTTTTCCACAAGCTTCTTGATAGTTTTATTTTTTTCCAATTCATTCATTCTTAATTCAACCTTTCTCATTTAGATTACCTCCTACTAGATTTATGAGAAGGTAATTATACCAAATCAAAACATAATCAATTTGATTATATTAAGACAATATCATTGTAAATCAGAGTTCGTCATTTTCCTGATTTTGCCTCTAGAATGTATTTTATGGAAGTGTTAGAATAATTCGAGCACTTCCTTTACTATTTGTAGCGTTTACAGGGTTGTGAAAAAAGTTTCAAAAGGAATAGATTAGTTAGAAAGCTTATGTTATAATCTTTCTGAGGTGGTATTGTGAGTCTAGATATCTTTATGAGTACATTAGCTCGTGCATTTTCATATGTTTTACCAATCGTTGGTGTGATCGCATTAATTTATTTGATTTTGTTTTTAAAACAGTTGATTGAAACTTTAAAACAGGTGTCAAAAACATTGGATACAGCCAATGATCAATTAAAAAAATTAGATGCACCATTAAAAACGGCAGAAAATATTTCTACCACAGTGGATGAAGTGAACCAGAGCGCAAAAGACGCGTTTGTGAGTGTGATGAGTTCGCTTAGCGAAAATGTACAAAATGCCAAAGACTGGTTTCAAAATAAGAAAAATGCAAAAGAAAGTATTGAAACAAAGGAGGATGAATGACATGGACGATAAACAATTAATTGATGATTTAGAAAAAGAATCGATGCTAGAACTTGAAGTGATGCATGAATCCGAAAATACAGATAATGAGAGAATTATTGAGGATGCTAAGAGTAAAATTGAAAAAGTGTTCGATGATTTGCGTGATTTATTAAAAGATGCTTCTGATCCTGAAAAAGTAAAGGAAGCTTTATCGCAAGCTAAGGAGGATGCAAAAGACATTCTTTCTTCAACAAAAGATAAAGTGGTTGAAGTCAGTGAGAGTGAACAATTTAAACAAACTGTTTCGGCTGGTAAAGAATTTTTACAGGGTACAGCTGGATTGGTAGTAGATGGCTTTAAATATGGAAAAGAAACATTAAGAAAAAATGATTCTTTACGTAAAGTGATTGATAAAGCGGATGAAAAAGTAGACGAAATTCGTACAAATGATTCTGTTATTCGTGCCGTTGATAAAGCAGAAGAAGTAACTGGTAAAGCTACAGAAGCATTGTTTAGTGGATTGAAGAAAATATTTAACAAGGGGGACGAATAGGAATGAAAAGGATTACCATTTATGATGTTGCCAAAGAGGCAGATGTTTCATTAGCAACTGTATCACGTGTTATTAATGATAGTAATGTAGTGCGTGAAGATACACGTATGCGTGTTCAACAAGCTATTGAAAAATTGGGATATAAACCAAATGCGATTGCGCAAGGATTAGCTCTTTCAAAAACAACTACAATTTCAATTGTGATGAGTGAAAAGTTATTTGCGTATAATGCGAAGATCTTAAATGGTCTTATGGATGTCGCAAAAATCTATAACTACAACATCATGTTCCATACTACAAGTAAGGGCATTTCAAAAATGCAGGATGTGATTGAATCGATTATTAAGTCACGTGTGGATGGTGTAATTTTATTTAATGACAACTTCTCTGAAGATGAAATGGAAGTCTTACATGAATACCAAATTCCTATGGTTGTAGTTGGAAGTAAGTTAAAAGGACAAAAGATTGGCAACGTTGGAAATGTATATATCAACTTCGAACGTATGGCATATGAATTTGTCAACGAATGCTTCGAAAAAGGTATCGATGATATTTCTATGGTAGAAGATAAATTAAATCTTTCTATGATGGAACAATTAAAAGCGGGTGTAGATTGTGCATATGCTGAAAAGGGATTGGTTTTCAACAAATATGTTACATATGATGATAGCTACAAATCAAGTTATACATTCTTGTCCGATTACTATAAGAGAAATAAGCCAAGTCGTATGGTAATCACATTCCGTGATTCACAAGCCATTGCTTTAATGAATGCTTGTAAAGAGAGTGGATATTCAATTCCAGATGATACACAACTTGTATGTATCTTGAATTCTAAATATTTAACAATGATGCGTCCAATGATTTCTACATACAATATTCCTGAATATGATTTAGGAGCTGTTGCGATGCGTTTATTAACTAAGATGTTAGTGGATGATGAGTCTGTTAAACAGAATAAAGACATTGAAATCTCATTCTCAAAAATGTTTAGAGAAACTACAAAGTAAGAGTTCGTTTTGAACTCTTTTTTTATTTAGTGTATAATCTAGGCATGGAAATAATTTTTATAAATAACGCAAAAGATAGAAGTGTCTATCGATACAAAAAAGACTTTGAAAACATATTAGAACGTGCATGCCAGGTGTTAGAAAGAAAAGGAGATTGGAGTTTATCTGTAATATATGTAACACCTGAACAGATTCACAAAATCAATCGTGACTATCGAAATGTAGATCGTCCAACGGATGTGATTAGTTTTGCGATTCAAGATGATATGAGTGACATGTTGGTGGATGAAGATCAATATGAACTTGGAGACATCTTTATCAATGTGCAAGCTATTCGTGATCAAGCAAGTGCCTATGGACATTCGATTCGTAGAGAAGCTTGTTTCTTATTCTGTCATGGCTTACTTCATTTGATGGGATATGATCACATGAAAGAAGAAGATGAAAAGGTCATGTTTGCCTTACAGGATGAAATTCTTGATGAATTGGTTCAAAGGTAGATTTAAATATGCCTTTCAAGGCCTGTTTTACGCTTTTACTTGCGATCGTAGTATACGTCTTCAAGGCATCTTTGGATTGATCGTCATATTGTTTGGCTTTATCTTTCATTGTTCCATTGAAGAATGGATGATGTTGATTAGTGCAATTGGTTTCGTATGGTTTAGTGAAATTATGAATTCTTGCATTGAAAGATGTGTGGACTATATTTCACTAGAACACAATGAACAAGCTAAACATATTAAAGATATGGCTGCTGGTGCTGTATTTATTATCAGTGTGCTTGCGGCTTGTATTGGGTTATATGTATTTATACCCAAATTATTTTAAATGGGAGGTAAAATGGAAAATTATAAATCAGGATTTATCGCAATTGTTGGAAGACCCAACGCTGGAAAATCAACATTGTTGAATGCATTGTTAAAAGAAAAAATTGCGATCATGTCAGATAAACCAAATACGACAAGAAACAATATTTCGGGTATTTTAACCCATGAAGATTGTCAATATGTATTTGTGGATACGCCAGGTATCCATAAGCCTCAACAACAATTGGGTCGTGTTTTAAATAAAAATGCCTATTCCGCCATGGAAGATTGTGATGTGATTGGATGGATCGTGGATGGTACACAATCTTTTGGAACTGGAGATTCTTTCATTTTAAAAAGAATTGAAACACTTCATAAACCAGTTGTGTTGATTATGAATAAGATCGATAAGTTAGCGAAAGAGCAATTGTTGAAGCGTTTAGTGTATTGGCAAAATCAATATGACTTTAATGATATTGTTCCAATTAGTGCTTTGGACAAAGATAATCTAGACGAATTGTTGCATGTATTTAAAGGATACTTACCCGAAGGAGAACCGATGTTTCCAGAAGAAATGAAATCGGATCATGATATCAATTTTAGGATGTGTGAAATCGTTCGTGAAAAAATCTTATTTAAAACGCATGAGGAGATTCCTCATAGTGTAGCGGTTATTTTAGAACGTAAAGAAAAACGCGGCAATCGCATGTATCTTCAAATGATGGTCGTTGTGGATCGTGAATCGCAAAAGGGAATTTTGATTGGTAAACAAGCGAACATGATTCGTTCCATTCGTTTAGATGCACAAAAAGAATTGAAAGATATGCTTGGATGCAGTGTAGATTTAGAATTGTTTGTTCGTGTAGAAAAGAATTGGCGTAATCATGAAAACAAAATCAAAGAATTTGGTTTAGATGAATTAGAACAAATCGATGAAGACTAAGATTCAAGCCCTTGTATTAAGTGTAAGTGAATATAAAGATAAAGATGGTTTGGTCAAAGTGTTGACTACAGATTCCATTTTAACTTTATACGCAAGAGGACTGTTCAAGCAAAATTCTAAGAATTTACGGCTTGTACAGCCTTTTTCTTATAATGAATTCATGATTGAAGATAAAACGAAAATGCCTTTATTACTCCAAGGACAAACCATTCATTATTACTATCACATTCAAGAAGATCTATTTAAATCCAGTTGTTGTTTTGTATTACACGATCTGATTTCTAAAACGAAAAAAGAAGAAAATCTATTTCATACATTATTGGAATGTTGGAATTCAGCAGATAAAGACCTGGATGACTTTTATTTCTGGGCATGTATTGTCTTAAAATATTGCATCGAACAAGAAGGAATACAACCATTTGTGGATGGTTGTGTGCATTGTCAAAATATGCGAGTTGAAACTTTATCTTTAAAAGATGGTGGTTTTTTATGTGAAAAGTGCAATCACAATCAAAATCCAAAATGGAGTGTGGATTCATTAAAAAAATATCGAGCTTTGTTTAAATGTAAAGAAGAGAACTTAGCTTATGTCAAAGAGCATTTCACATTTAACCTTGACGATTTGATCTATCTAGCTAAATGGATCGAATATCATAGTCAAAAAAGCTATCCAAGCATTCGTTTTTTAGAAAGTATAAGAGGCTTAAAGTGATGTTTCAAGAATTAGCACTTCAAGTCGTACAAAAAGCACATGCAGGTCAAGTTGATAAAGCAGGAAAAGATTATATCCTGCATCCTGCATGGATACAGATATAGAATAGGCCGTTGCGTATTTGCGTGATGTATTAGAAGATACAAGTGTTACTGTGGACGAATTAAGAAATATGTTTTCAAATGAAATCGTAGATGGCGTAATCACATTAACGCATAGAAAAGATGAATCTTATTTTGAATATATATCTATGAGTATCTACATCAAAGTTAGCTAAAAAAGTAAAGACTGCAGATCTTTATATCACAAGAATCAAAGAACCAACAAAAACGGATTATGAAAGACTCGAAAAATACAAGAAAGCGATACTGTATCGAGTGATGCACTAGTGTTGTGGTACAAAACATATGAAAATAAGAGAACCTATTTTTAAGTGGGGGATTAAAAACAGGCCATGAGAAATCGTGGCTTTTTCTTTATGTGTGTCTTTGGATTTAGTCTAGAAATTTATTGATAAATAGGATATAATATGAAAGTGTATCCTTTTGTCTGTATACATAAAAGAAATGAGGTAAATAACATGAACGAAAAGACATTCAATGATGTAGTAAATCACATGAAAACCTCTGGTTTTGTTTACCAAGGTTCAGAAATCTATGGTGGTTTGGCAAATACTTGGGATTTTGGTCCTTTAGGCGTTGAATTAAAGAACAATATTAAAAATGCTTGGTGGAAACGTTTCATCCAGGAAAGTGAACACAATGTAGGTTTACAAAGTGCCATCTTAATGAACCCAAATGTATGGGTAGCTAGTGGTCACGTTGGAGGATTTAGTGATCCTTTAATGGATTGTAAAGAATGTAAGAGCCGTTTTAGAGCGGATCAATTGATTGAAGAAGCTAGTAATCACACAGTAAACTGTGGTGGTATGTCAAATGAAGATATGGAAAACTATATTGCTGAACATGAAATCACATGTCCAAAATGTGGTGCTAAAAACTTCACAAATATTCGTCAATTTAACTTGATGTTCAAAACATTCCAAGGTGTATTAGAAGATGCGAAAAGTACGATCTATTTACGTCCAGAAACAGCACAAGGTATCTTTGTCAACTTCAAAAACGTGCAAAGAACAATGCGTAAAAAATTACCATTCGGTATTGGACAAATTGGTAAGAGTTTCCGTAACGAAATCACACCAGGAAATTTCATTTTCCGTACTCGTGAATTCGAACAAATGGAACTTGAATTCTTCTGTAAACCAGGAACCGATTTAGATTGGTTTGAATACTATTGTAAAAACTGTGTTCAATTCTTAAAAGATTTAGGTATTAATGAAGAAAATATTCGTTTACGTGCTCATGATCCTGAAGAATTAGCACACTACTCAAATGGTACAAGTGATATCGAATACCACTTCTCTGAACCTATCGGATGGGGTGAATTATGGGGTATCGCAGACCGTACAGATTTTGACTTAAAAGCACACCAAACAACTTCTAAACAAAACTTAGAATATTTTGATCAAGAAGCCAATGAAAAATATATTCCTTATGTTATTGAACCTAGTGTAGGTGTTGAACGTTTGATGTTAGCTGTTATGTGTGAAGCTTATCAAGAAGAACAATTAGAAAATGATTCTCGTGTTGTATTAAAATTACACCCTGCATTAGCACCATATAAAGTAGCTGTACTTCCATTATCTAAAAAATTATCTGATCAAGGGGATGAAGTATTCGCAAAATTATCAAAACACTTTAGCGTAACATATGATGATGCTCAAAGCATTGGTAAACGTTATCGTCGTCAAGATGCGATTGGTACACCATTCTGCGTAACTGTTGACTTTGAAACAGCCAACGATGGATGTGTAACTATCCGAGATCGTGACACTATGCAACAAGAACGCGTCGCTTTAGATGATCTTGTTTCATATATCGAAAATAGAATCGCATTTTAATGAGCTGGATTAGCGAAGAGGATATAAAGGCAATACGTCAACAAGCCGATATTGTTGACGTAATGTCTCACTATATCACACTTGAAAAACAAGGCAAAAATTATAAAGCCATATGTCCTTTTCATGATGATCATGATCCAAGCTTATCGATTTCGACAGATAAACAAATATTCAAATGTTTTGTGTGTGGCACAGGAGGAAATGTATTTACTTTTGTTCAAAAAATCGAAAATATTTCTTTTCTAGAAGCTGTATGTAAGGTTGCTGAATGGATTCATTATCCTTTACATTTGGATACATCTAAATTTCAAGTGAAAGTCGATGAAAATCAACCTTTATTTGATTGTATACAATCGTATATTCGTTTTTTGACATTTGAACTTGAAAGTGAAAATGGAGAAAGCGTAAAAAGGTATTTAAGTCAACGAAAAATAAATGAAGATATTATAAAAAGATTTGAAATTGGGTATGCACCTGAATCGAGTCGTAGTGTGAAGTATCTCAAGGCAAAAGGTTTTAACGAACAAATACTATTCGATACAGGATTAATTCGTACTCATGACTTAAACACCTATGCCGTATTTGATCATCGATTAATGATTCCAATCCATGATGAACATGGTAATCCAGTTGGTTTTACGGCAAGACGATTAAATGAAGATAAAGATATCGCAAAATATATCAATACTTCAGAAACAAAGATCTATCACAAAGGAAATTTAATATTTAATTATCATAGAGCGAAAGAGTTTGCAAAAAAGAATAAGCGATGCATATTAGTTGAGGGGGCTATGGATGTCATTGCCTTTGAAAAGGCGGATATTCATGAAAGTATTGCTTGTTTAGGTACAGCTTGTACCAAGGAACAAATGACATTATTAAAACGTTTAAATGTACCACTAGTGGTATGTTATGATGGGGATAGAGCTGGTAAGGCAGCCACTTATAAATTTGGAAAGCTAGCCGTCGATTATGGCTTGAACTTTTCCATTGTGAAAAATACAACGGGTAAGGATCCGGATGAAATTTTTAATGAACTTGGGAAAGATGAATTGTATTTATCCGTTCATAAAACCGTGTCGTTTGTTGAATTTTTATTCGAATATTTACCAAATCAATATGATTTAGACAACTACGAGGATAAGAAAAAATTCACTTCTGAAATGCAGTCTTTTATTGAAAGAACATGCACAGATTTTGAAAAGGCCGATTACTATTCTCGTATTCGAGATTTAACTGGATTTGATCTATCGAATTCTGCAAGTGCTGTTGCACAAATAAAAGAACCAAGAAATAAACCATCTGTTATTCGAAATATGGAGCCATTAAAAAATGGAAGAACACTTGCCGAGTATGGTGTGTTATGGATGATTCTTAAAAGTAAATTAGCGGCCGACCAATTTAAAGATCAGATTGGCTTTTTCCAAGATCCAATCTGCGAAGAATTGTCATTATATTGTTATGACATGTATCGAAATATGGACCACATCGATTTTGATGTCTTAATGAGTTATATCGAAAAAGAAGAGGTTCGTAATTTATTGGTAAGCCTAATGGAAAATCCGTTTCATGTTTATGAATATAATGAAGACTTCTTTAACGATAGTTTAATGAAGATCAAAGAATGTACTTTACAAGACCAAATCGATCAGATCAATAATCAGATCAAGAATGTTCAAGATCCGATGATTAAAATTAGTTTGGCGAGTAAAAAACAGGAATTAATTATTCAAAGAAACGAAATCAACCATCGAAAGGAAGGATAAAAGTATGGCAAATGAAACTCAAAAATTAAAGTTTACAAGCTTGGATGAGGCAAAAGAATTCTTGCTAAAGAGTAAGGAACAAAATGTAGATGTTTCTCAAAAACAATTCTTAGATGCAGTCAGTGCTTTAAATTTAGATGATGACACATTGGACGATCTATATAACTGGATCGATGAAAATATGATTGAATTCATTGATGGGGATGAATTGGATGAAGATGATATAAATGAGGATGATTTAAACGATGAAGATTTGGGCGAGGAAGATTCAATCGCAGAAGAAATTTCACAACTAGAAAAAACATTCGCGAATGCATCACATGCCAAAATTAATGACCCAGTTAAAATGTATTTAAAAGAAATCGGTCAAATTCCATTGTTGGATCCAAAAGAAGAGCCAATTATTGCGCGTCAGATTCAAGAAGGGGAACAGGCAAAAGAAGATATTAAAAACCCAGATTTAAGTGAGGAAGAAAAGAAAAAACTCGCAAAAATTATTGCGGATGGTGAAGAAGCGAAACAAACATTGATTTCTTCAAACCTTCGTTTAGTTGTATCGATTGCCAAAAAATATGTAGGTCGTGGAATGTTATTCTTGGATTTGATTCAAGAAGGAAATTGTGGTTTGATCAAAGCCGTTGAAAAATTTGATTACACAAAAGGATTTAAATTTTCAACATATGCGACATGGTGGATTCGTCAATCCATTACGCGTGCTATCGCAGACCAGGCTCGTACAATTCGTATTCCAGTACACATGGTTGAAACAATCAACAAATTAACACGTATTCAACGTCAATTGGTACAAGATTTAGGTCGTGATCCAATGCCAGAAGAAATCGCAGAAAAGATGGAAAATATTTCTGCCGAAAAGGTACGCGAAATTCAAAAGATTGCCTTAGATCCAGTGAGCCTTGAAACTCCAATTGGAGAAGAAGATGACTCTCACTTAGGAGATTTCATTGAGGATAAAGATACATTATCTCCAGATGATTATACAAACAATCAATTGTTGAAAGATGAAATCAATGCTGTTTTACAAGGACTTACGGAACGTGAAGAAAAAGTATTGCGCTTACGTTTTGGTTTATTAGACGGAAGAACTCGTACGCTAGAAGAAGTTGGTAAAGAATTCAATGTCACTCGTGAGCGTATTCGTCAAATTGAGGCGAAGGCATTGCGTAAGTTAAAGAATCCAAATCGCTGCAAACGCTTAAGAGACTTTGTAAAATAATGATACCTTGTTCGAATCGTATTCAAGAAATATTAGAATGGGTCAATGGCGATTGTATTGCAGATATAGGCTGTGATCATGCCTATGTTGTCTGCAACGCTATTTTAAACCATCAATCCCAAAAAGGTTATGCTTGTGATGTGGCACAAGGTCCATTGGATAATGCCAAGAAAACCATTGAAGAGAATGAACTATCTGATTTTGTCTCTTGTCGATTATTAGATGGCATTCAAGGTTTGAATGAGGATGTGGATCAAATTATTATTTGTGGCATGGGCGCTAAATTGATCATAGATATTCTTTCAAAAGGGAATTTACATATTGGTTTAAGATTCTTATTATCAAGCCATAAAGATGATTTTATCTTACGAGAATATTTACGCGATCATAATATTCATATTGTTCGTGAAAAAATGATTTATGACAATGGACATTATTATCCAATTTTAGATTGTGTTGTGAAAGATCACATTCAAAATATAAGTTCTGCACAACTTCATTTTGGTATGAATATGAAAATGGATTCAACGTATTTATCCTATCTAGATTTTGAAGAGAATAAATATAAAAATATTCTTTCAAAAGTCAATAAACCTGAATTTCTTGAAAAAATTGAATATATAAAAGAAATCCGTACTCAGAGAATTTCCTGAATACGGATTTTTGGCTTTTCGATGTCTTGCGATAGATAATCTTTAACTTGGTTCGTCAAATATGTAGGGGTACTTGCACCACTTGTGATCGCAATTGTGGAATAGGGTTCAAAATTCTTTTTATCAATATCTTCAACCGTTTGAATGGAAAAGACATCAGGAATACCCGCCTTTTTTCCAATATCAACTAGTTTTTGTGTGTTATTGCTTGTAGGATCGCCAACAACGATTAAACAATCGACATTTTCAAGATCTAAAATAGCTTGTTGACGAACTCTCGTCGCATTACATATTTCATCATGGAAGATTGCGGATGGATAAAGTTGTTTGATTTGATCAAAAGTGTCTTTTAATTCATAGATGGACATCGTTGTTTGATTTGTCACAAAAATTTTGTTTGTATCAACATTTGGAATCTCTTTCTTTGGCTCAATCAAATATACATTTTTACTCATTGTATAAATCGATTCAGCTTCTGGATGTTTGTTTTTGCCAATATAGAAAATAGTATAGTCCTCATCCAAATATTGTTTTACGATCTTTTGTGTCTGTAAGACAAATGGGCAACTCGCATCCACAAGAATCAATCCTTTTTCTTTGGCTTTTTCGTAAACTTTTGGACTAACACCATGCGCTGTAAAAATCACAATACCTTCATTAATTTCATCCAATAATTCGTAACGTGTTTTATTCTTGTTTTCAATTGTATCAATGGAATAAGATTGAAGGGCCTTTTTCACATATTGATTATGTACAAGATTTCCTAAAATCGTAATCTTTTGATCTGGATATTGAATTCGTGTTTTTTTTGCGACTTCAATGGCTTTTAAAACGCCTCCACAATACCCCTGAGGCTTGACTGTAATGATATTTTGTGTTTTCATATATACATTATGCCCTAATTATTTGTATTTGTAAAATGGAAAGAATTTTGGGATAATACTAGAGTAAAGGATGTGAAATTTATGAATAATCGTATTCAAGAAATAATGGATTTAGAACATTTTAAAACATTAACACCCATCCAAGAACAGGTGTTAAATCGTAAAAATAAAAATAGAGATATTATCGGTGTTTCAAGTACAGGTTCAGGAAAGTCTCACGCTTTCTTTATGCCCATCTTTGAAAAACTAGATTTTGATCAAGATTGCGTACAAGCCGTCATTTCTGCGCCAACTCGTGAACTTGCTTATCAATTATATGATCGTTGTCGTAAGATTGCCAAACATTTTAATGTGCGCGTAAAGCTTGTAACAGGTGGTATGGAAAAAGTAACGCAAATGGAAAAACAACCACAAATCGTTATTGGTACACCTGGAAGAATGAAAGACATGTTTATTAAAGATAATGTCTTACGTTTAGATACAGCTAAAATTGTTGTCATCGACGAAGCGGATATGACATTAGAATTTGGATTCTTAGAAGATATTGATGAAATCTTATCTAAAATGGATAAGAAAGTACAAATGATGGTCTTCTCGGCAACCATTCCAGAATCTTTACAACCGTTCTTAAAGAAATATTTGTATGATCCTGAATTTATTGAAATTAAAAAGGAAGAAGCTTTTCAAAGTGATGTAAAACACATTTTAGTTCCTTGTAAGCACAAGAGTTATGAACAAAAAATCTTAGATGTACTTCCATGTATTCAGCCCTATGTTTGTTTGATTTTTGCGAATACGACGCAAGAAGCACAAAATATTGCCAATACGATGCGTGAAAATGGGTATGATCTCGTTGAACTTCATTCAGGCCTTGAATCGCGTCAACGAATGCAGGCTATTAAAATGATTCAAAGCCAAAAGAAGAGTTATATCGTTGCCAGTGATATTGCCAGTCGTGGAATTGACTTAGAAGGAATTACACATGTGATTAGTTGTGGCTTCCCTAAAGATTTAAAATTCTATATTCACCGTGCAGGTCGTACAGGAAGAGCGAGTCGTGATGGTCAATGTATTGCTTTATATAAAGAAAGCGATAATAAATCGATTCAATCTTTAATCAAACAAGGTATTGAATTTGAACATCAAGATGTGAAGAACAAACAATTTGTAGATTTAAAACCATATGTAAACAAGCGTCCAATGAAAAAGGATGCGTTCCATGAAGAAGTTGAAAAAATCGTTCATAAGAAAAAGAAAGTAAAACCAAATTATAAAAAAAGACAGCGTCAAGAAATTGATCGCATGAAACGTAAAAAACGTCGTGAAATGATCAAATCGGATATTAAGCGCCAACAAAAAGAACGTGCTAAAGAAAGACAACGCCAAAAAGGAATGGATATATGATCTATTTAGGAAGTCATGTTTCTTTTAAGAGTCCTAACTACTTTAAAGGAGCCATTGAAAAAGCTTTATCCTATAAAGCGAATGCCTGTATGATCTATACAGGACCGCCTAGTAATACACGTCGAGTGGATGTATCAAAATTAAAGATTGAAGAAGCTAAAAAAATAATGGCTGAACATGATTTTTCAATCGATCGTGTTATTGTGCATGCACCCTACATTATCAATTTGGCCAATGCTCTAAAACCTGAAACGGCTTTGTTTGGGCAAGACTTTTTAAAGGCAGAATTAGAAAGAGTTTCTAAAATCGGTGCTAAAACACTAGTGCTACATCCAGGAAGCCATGTAGGTGCTGGAATGGATGTTGGTATTGAATGGATCATCAATGGCTTAAATGAAGTCTTAGATCATGATACAAGTGATGTCAAGATTGCGCTTGAAACAATGGCCGGAAAAGGTAATGAATGTGGTTTTACATTTGAACAACTTCAAAAAATTTATTTAGGGATTCATAAAAAAAGCCGCATTGGTTTTTGTATGGATACATGCCATATTTGGGATGCGGGTTATGATATCACTCACTTTGATGAAGTCCTCAATCAATTTGATTCAATTTTAGGCTTAGAAAATCTATTATGTATGCATATCAATGATTCTAAAAATGAATTGGGTGCCCATAAAGATCGTCATGAAAATATAGGTAAAGGCTACATTGGCTTTGATGTATTGTACGCTATCGTGCATCATCCAAAGTTAGTACATGTCACAAAAATATTAGAGACTCCATTTGTGGATGGAAAAGCTTGTTATAAAGAAGAAATCTCAGCACTGCGCTGAGATTTTTTTCTAATTAAAATTTATCAATTTCTTCTTTTAAACGAGCTACAATCTGATCTTGTGGAATCTTTTCAATGATTTTGCCCTTCTTGATCAATAAGCCTTCTTTTTTGCCACCTGCAATCGCAATATCCGCATGTTTAGCTTCACCAGGACCATTGACCGCACAACCCATGATGGCTACTGTTACTTCTTTATGAATCGTTTGAAGATAGCTTTCAATTTCATTGACAACCGGCTCCATATCCCATTGAGTTCGTCCACATGTTGGACATGCGATTAGATTGGGTACATTTTTGATGAGCTTGCAGTCTTTTAATAATTCTTTTACGATTGGAATTTCTTTTTCAGGTGCACCATTAACACTGATTCGAATTGTATTTCCAATGCCTTCATTTAATAAAGTGCCTAAAGCTAAACTCGATTTGATGGCACTTGTCATGGTTGTACCGGCTTCTGTTACACCTAAATGTAAAGGGTAATCAAATGTCTTAGCTGCAAGACGGTAAGCTTCAATACATAAAAGTGGATCACTCGATTTAAAAGAAAGGACAGTATCATAAAAATCGAGATCTTCTAAGATTTTTACATGTCTTTTGGCACTTTCAATCATACCTTGTGCGGTTGGCTTACCATATTTTTCATGAATATCTTTTTCTAAAGAACCCCCATTGATTCCAATACGAATGGGAATATGTTTTTCTTTACAAGCCTTAACGACTTTTTCTACATTTTCTCTAGAACCAATATTTCCGGGATTTAAACGAATCTTATCCGCACCTGCTTCAATACAAGCTAAAGCTAAACGATAATCAAAGTGAATATCGGCAACTAATGGAATATGAATTTGTTTTTTAATATCTTTTATGGCTTTGGCATCTTCCATATCCATGCAGCTGACACGAATTAATTCGCAACCCATTTTTTCAAGGTTTAAAATTTGTTCGGCTACCTCATCCGCCTTTTTTGTTTCAATGTTACACATTGATTGAATAATAACGTGATTATTATGTCCAATTTCAAGATTTTTTACTTGAACTTGACGAGTTTGAGTTCTGTTCATAGTCATCCTCCATATCTCAAGTATACGCCTTTCTTTCTTTTTTTTCCATTTCATCTTGGAAACGTGTATAATATATAGTGTTTTCGTATAAAGGGGGATTCAATTGAAAAAGAGTAGAAAATCATTGAAAAGGGCAAGACAAACTATTTCTGTTGATCAAGTCATTTCGAATCGTATATTGATTCTTGCGGTTTCCATTACCGTATGTTTTTTAATCATCTTTTTACGATTATTCTATCTTCAGATTGTTTCATATAATGACTATACAGCGAAAAGAGAAGATTATACTTCCATCAAACAATATACTTCAGCACCACGTGGTCAAATCTATGATTGTAAGGGAAGAATTTTAGCTAAGACTGTGGTTAGTCACAATATTGTCTTTACATCTCCAAACAATATGGATTCAGATGATTATGAATTGTATGCGAAACGTATTGTGAAAGTGTTTCGTGTAAGCGCAAAAGATTTTACAGAGGAAGATAAAAAGCAGGCATATATTACGTACAAATCTTTTTTATCTCCAAATGATTCTGAATATGCAGCCAATCATTTATTGACTTCAAAAGAATTGAAACAATACAAAAATGGTGCGTGGGGTGACAATGCCGAAAGTAAACGATACCAGATCTTAATGAATCGTATTGGCAAGAAACAAATTGGTGAGATGACACAATCCGAATTAAAAATGTGTGTGATTTACCAAAGAATGATTGCCAACCAAAGTACAGGACAAGAAAATGTTGTACTTGAAGATGTCAGCGATGATGATGTGGCCTATCTTGTCGAACATAAAACGGAATTTCCTGGATTTGACGTTGATTTTGGTGGATGGAAACGAGAATATCCATATGGAGAATCTTTATCGGATGTTTTAGGAAGTGTAACTACAAGTACACAAGGTTTGCCGAGTGAATTATCTAGTTATTATCTTTCTAAAGGCTACCAATTAAATGCGAGTGTGGGTAAATCAGGCCTTGAATATCAATATAATGATTTACTTGCAGGAACACCTGAAATTGCCAAGATTACGTATAATTCGAAGGGATTGGCACAAAAAGAAGTCGTTCAAGAAGCAAAAAAAGGATATGATATCCATCTTTCTATCGATATTGATCTTCAAACTTCATTAGATGATATTTTAAAGAAAACATTAAATGAATATGGGGGATCGGCCAATCGTGAAAATTTCCAATCTTTATTTACGACAGTATTAAATGCAAAAGATGGCTCAGTCCTTGCGATGTCAGGCTATCAAATGGATTTGGATACAAAAGGAATGACATATTTTTCAACGGGTAACTATATGTCTTTAGTTAACCCTGGATCATGCATTAAAGGGGCCACTGTATATATGGGTGAAAGTGAACATGTGATGAGTCCAGGAGAAACGATTGTCGATAAAACAATGAATATTGGAGGACAAGAATTTAGTTCCTACAAAGATTATGGTACGGTTGATGACATTATGGCTTTAGAAGTTAGTAGTAACATATATATGTTTAATGTGGCAATACGTTTGGCCAATGCCTCATATCAAGAAGAACAACCGCTTTACGTGAATGATCTTCAAGGTACATTAAATAAAATGCGTGGATATTATTCAATGTTTGGTTTAGGCAATAAAACAGGCATTGATGCACCAAATGAAGCAAGTGGCTATATGGGTTATGGTGCAGAGCCAGGTATGTTACTTTATTATTCTATAGGGCAGTTTGATATGTATTCACCACTTCAATTGGCCACTTATGGTGCAACTATCGCATCCAATGGGAATTTATATAAACCACGTTTTATGACGTATGCAACGGAAGTAAATTCACAAGAGGTAGTTGTGACGAATGCTAAAAAAATTAAATCTAAATTGCCTGAAAAGAATGCAGCCTATTTAGATCGAGTCAAACAAGGCTTTAGTGCCTGTGTAAGTTCAGGTTATTGTGGAGATCCAATGCAGCCATTTGCAGGTAAAGTTTCAGCCAAAACAGGTACAGCCGAAGTAGGAGATTGGACAACCGCAAACCTTGTTGGATATGCTCCAAGTGATGATGCAACCATGGCATTTGCGTGCTCAGCACCAACATCAAGTATCAATGATCAAAGTGTTTCACCAAACATTTGTTCGAATATGGTGATGCCAGAATTTATTCAAAAGTATTTCGAATTGTATCCTGCAAGTTAAAATTTTGAAAATGACTTGAAATTGACTTGTAAGTTATGCTAGAATCAACTAGTAATTACTAATGTGAGGAGGACTGAACATGAGAGATCGTATTACATTTAAGTGCTCTGTTTGCGGTGAAGAAAATTATATTGGTACAAGAAATAAGAAAAAACATCCTGAACGTATGACTGTTAAAAAATATTGTCCAAAATGCAATCAGCAGACTGAACATAAGGAGAAAAAGTAAGAAAGGCCGTTTTATTCGGTCTTTTTTATGTATTAGACGATGAAAGTTATTCAACAACCTTTAGGACCTGTACAGGCAAATTGTTATTTGGTGATGGAAAACCATCATGCTTTAATCATCGATCCAGCCGACATATTACCAAATCTTGATGAAATTCTGACTCAGAATGATTGTACATTAGATGCGATTGTTTTAACACATGCACACTTTGATCATATTTCAGGCGTAGATAAGATTGTAAATAAATTTGGCTGTGATGTATATTTGAATCCAAATGAATTTGATTTTCTTTTAGATCCCGATTTAAATTCATCTAGTGCCTTTTATATGGATGTGACATGTAATGCCAACGCAAAACCACTTATTGAAGGTAAAAACGAAATTGCAGGCTTTGAAGTAGAAGCTATATATTGTCCGGGACATTCGATTGGTTCTACAGTATTAAAAATAGAAGATTGTTTATTTACTGGAGACGTGCTATTTCAAGGTTCCATTGGAAGAATGGATTTAGCAACTGGCAGTGTTACAAGTATGAAACAATCCTTAAAAAAATTGTATCAATTCAACAAAGATTATAAAGTATATCCAGGACATGGACCAACGACTTCTTTATCGCAAGAGAAAAAATGGAACGAAAGTTTAAAATATGCAGAAATTTATTAGAATTTCTGCTTTTTTTTTCGTATTAGATAAGGGGGTGATAAAAAATGGAGGATTTATTAAAGGATCTCATTGAATATGCGATTGATAAAAAAGCGAGTGATATCCATTTTGTACTACATAATCAAAGGTTACAGATTCAACTTCGCACACAAAATGAAATGATTGATGTATATCAAGATATATGGAAACCGTCGTTTTTTGAGTATTTAAAATTTATTTCTCAGATGGATCTAACCAATCCTTATACGCCGCAAAGTGGACAGTTTAAAGTATATCTTCATAATCATGATATCTTTTGTCGCTTCAGCATCTTGCATAATCATAATATTCAAACAGGTGTCATTCGGTTGTTGAACACTAAACAAGCTATTCAACTTTATGAATTGTCTTTATGGAAAAAGGATACACAATTTTTTCAATCTTTAATCCCACTTAGACAAGGCCTTGTGCTATGTGTAGGACCTACAAATAGCGGAAAGACGACAACACTTCATGCTTTACTTCATGAAATCGCAAAAACAAGGAAACATAAGGTTGTCAGTCTAGAAGATCCGATCGAAATTGAAGATGATTCCTATTTACAGCTACAAATCAATGAAACAATAGGATTTACATACGATGTAGGCATCGAGCAATTATTAAGGCATGATCCGGACATTATATGTATTGGCGAAACAAGAAATAGCTATACAGCGAAGATGGTATTGCGTGCAAGTTTAACAGGGCATTTGGTCTTAACGAGTATTCATGCCAAAAATGGAAAGGAGTGTATCAGTCGTCTTGAAGATCTCGGCGTTTCTAAACAAGATTTATTAAGTGTATGTACCGCCATCATTTCACAACGCTTATATTCAAATGGCGACAAGAAAGTGTGTGTATATGAAATCATGGATCAAAAAACATTGGAATATGTCATACGATATGGAAAATATCCTTACCAATTTCAAACATTATCTTCAAAAATTAAAGAAGGTATTGAAAAAGGATATATCCTTGACGAACAAGCCGAGTGCGACATGTTTAGTTTGTCGTGAAGAAATTGAACAATTTCAATTGTTACAAAATCAAGGCGTGCCATTTGATACATTGGTTCATTTAGTGTTTAAAAAGGATGATGAAATATTGAATGAATTAAAATCCGGAAATTGTTTAATGGATTTATTCTGTAGGAATCAAAAGAAGTTGTATTTTAAATATTTAAAGATTTTAGGTAGCAAGATGAATCTTAAAGAAGCTATCGAATGTGTTTCTCAAATTGAAAAAAGTTCGAATGTATTCTTTGAACAATTGTTAAAAAAGATCGCATATCCATTCTTTTTACTTGTATTTGCGTATTTTATGATTTGTTTCTTTTCAGACTTTGTGCTTGTTCAAATGAAAGATTATATTTCAAGTAATTCTATCTTAATTTTGATTCAAGTATTAAAGGTTCTATTTGGCACAAGCATTTTGTGTATTCTATTGTATCTAGGCTTATATTATTTGTTTTTCTATAAGTATGATGCAAGACTGAAATGTCCATTTTCTTTGATGAAGAAAATGATCTCTTTACAATTTGTATGTATGTATCAAGCTTTAGAAAAGACCTATAGTTCAACACAAGAAGTGTTAGAAACTTTATCTTTGATGGATTTTAGTATTGTGGGTATGGTATCCAATGAAATTTTAGATCAATTAAAGAAGGGAAATACTTTGGAAGAGTGTTTTTTAGTTATCCATGTATTTGATGCATCTTTTAAGAAGATGATCCAATATGCTTTGAATGGTAATCGCATCTCGATATTTTTTGATCTGTATATCAAGAAATGTCGTTTCGATCTAGAAACATCTATAAAGAAGTTATCCAATGGAATTCAATTGTTTTCGTATATCAGTATTGGCATATTGGTTGTGGTTGTCTATCAAATCATGATGATGCCAATGAATATGTTAAATCAGTTTTAAATGGAGGATAAAAATGGAAAAGAAAAATGGATTTACAATATTAGAAATGATGATCGTGATGTTGATCGTAGCTTTACTTTTGTTGATTACTTTGCCAAATATTCAACAAAAAGAAAATCGCTTTATATAAAGTATGATATATATTATTGGCATGATATTGGCATAAAATAGCCTTGTTTTTCACCTATTTTCACTAGTTTTTTATAAAATTTATATGTTATCTAAAGAAAGAGGGAAAATTACATGGCAGTAAAAAAAGATGAAAAAACAGGTACGTGGTATTTCTATGGTTCGTACAAAATGAAGAACGGAAAGTATAGACAATATAAGAAACGTGGCTTTCCAAAAAAGAAAGATGCAGTAAAAGCAGAGATCATATTCAAAGAGAATGTGAAAGACCCATACAAGAATATTACACTTGAGGAATTGTTTAATATCTATGCAGCATATACAGAAAAGAGAATAAAAGAAAGTACCTATAAAGTTCAGAACAGATTGCTTGAAAGATGGATTGATCTTTTAGGTGATGTGAACATAAAGTCTATCACAACACACGATATAGAATGTGCAATGGAATTAATGATTAATAACGTAGGATATGAAACTGCAAAGAATTATTTATCTAGAATCAATAAGATGTTAAGATTTGCAGTTCGTAAAGGATATTTAGAAACAAATCCTTGCTCCCCTGTTGAATTGGCTAAAAATCCAAACGAAAAGAAAGTCGAAATGAAGTATTGGACTTTGGAACAATTCAATTTATTCATTCCATTTGTTGAAAATCCTTTGTATCATCTTCTATTCGACAATCAATTTTATATGGGGATGAGAATTGGTGAAACACTAGCGTTGACTTGGGAAGATGTAGATTTAGAAAACAATACGATTGCAATTAAAAAGACATGGTCAAAAGACTTACATAAAATCACAACCCCAAAAACTCCAAACAGTTATAGAACAATCACAATGCCCCAGTTCTTATCGGATGAATATAGAGAGTTTAAAGAGATGTTGGATGTTCCTGAGAAATCATTTGTATTCGGTATAGATATACCCGTATGCAATACGACAGTTAGAACAAGAATGAGAGAAGCCATTAAAATTGCAAACGAAAATAACGAAGAACAAATACCTATCATTCGTATACACGATTTAAGACATTCATGTGCCAGTTATATGATAGGCAATATGGTAAGAGATGGAAGCTCACATTTTAGCTTGTATGACGTTGCAAAACGCTTAGGAGACAATCTAAGCACTGTATTGAGTGTTTATGCCCATTGGCTACCTCAAGCGGATAAAGGAATCGCAAAATTTATGGATAAAGATAATGCACTAGATTAATTTCTAGTGCTTTTTTTGTTGGCAAAAGAAAAACACACTCTTTAGCGAGTGTGCCTTCCATGAAATAGAGAGATGAAAATACAGTTGCCTATTTACAGGCACTTAAAGTTTACCATGTTTCGTTGCGGACGTTTTGTGCTACCAAAACAATGCAAATTATTTATATCATCCTCTATCATTTATTATTTTTGGTATTGATCTATTAAATCGGCTAAGTGTTGTAGTGAGACACCATACAAATTACACAACCATTTAGCATCTTCAAAGTAGACATTTTTTCTACCATTTTCAATTTCTGAAAGCCATGATTTTGTTTTGCCCCTTCTTTCCGCTACTTCTAACATTGTGTAATTAGCCTTGTTTCTCAATTCCTTTAATGCTTGTCCTTGGTATTCAAATTTGTTCATGTCCTCACCTCTTTCATCTATACATTATAATTATAAGTACTAAATTAAATACCTATTTAAAATATATCATAAAGTACACTGAAAGATAACATAATTATAAAAAAAATAAAAAAAGTTATTGACTAAAGTACACTGTCAGAGTACTATATGAGTGTAAGTTAACTAATAGTGTACGGAGGAGGTTGAGGATGGAGAAAATGACTATTAAACAAATCCGAGTCGGATTGAACATGACTCAGAAACAAATGGCTAAATACCTTGGGATTTCTCCTGTTAGTTATACTAACAAAGAAATTGGAAAAAGACGTTTCTACTTTGATGAAGTAAAAAGAATATGTGAATTAGCTAAGATTTCAATTGATGTTGTAAAAATTGAAGTTGCAAAAGCTATCTAGCTTATTTTTTTAAAATCAAAGTACACTAAAAGAGTACTTAGGAGGGATGAATAAAATGGCAGAACCAAGTAGAAGAAAGGATTCAATCAGTTTAATCCATGAATCAGTACAAGCGGAAGGAAGAGTTCTTGATGTACTAATCAAAAACGGATGTAGTAACGAAGATTACGAAAAAGTTTCGACAATGCTTACACGCATTTATTTATGCGGTTTTGAAGTTGGAAAGAGATGTGTTGTCAAATGAAAGTTCTTCTTGGTTACAAAGACATTATGGCGCTTGGTTTCTCTAAAAAAACTGCATACAAAATGTTGAATCTTATATGTGATTCTGAGGACTATAAAAAATCCAATTTAGCAAAGGTTATTGATTCAAAGAAAGTTCCAACAAAACTATTCGTAAAGATGTTTCCTGAATTTAAAGAAGTAGTGGGGTGTGAGAAATGATGGACACAGATGATTTAAGGGTTATGGCAGATAACCAATTTATTGATGAAGATGAAGAAGAGGAGGAAGAACAAGATGAGTACAGTTACGAAGACTACTGTTTCGACTGTTGCAAAGCAGAAAGAGACGAAGAAGCCTGGTTCTAAATCAACCGCAAAGAAGAAAGCAGTTGAATTAGGTGATTGTATCACGCTTCCTTCTTTCGCTAATAACGAGTACGAAACTCAGTATTCAATGCTAGTTAGAAGTCAAAAGCAGACACGCATGGTTAATCGAATGGCTAAATTCAATTACATATGTTCAATTGTTTTATTCGCACTAGCTATCGCATTCACAGTTTTCGCAAACTGGTACATAAGAGGTTTGTAAAATGACACAAACAGAAAGAGTTATCAAGCACCTAAAGGAGCATGGTACGATCACTCCTTTAGAAGCTATCAGAGAATATGGAATCACTCGTTTAGGTGCAAGGATTTGGGATTTAAGAGACTTGGGGTATGACATTGAAACTCAAACCGAAACTTCAAAAAATCGGTTTGGAGATAAAACATCATATGCCAAGTACGTATTAAAAGGAGGGGCTAAAAATGAATCTGTATCAAGACACTGAAAAGTTCAGTGTTGAAAAGTATGGAAGCCATGAAGAATGGCTAAAAAAGCGTGGACGTGGAATTGGAGGGTCTGATGCAGCGTGCTTCATGAATTTGAATCCATGGAAAACGCTTAATCAGTTATGGCATGACAAGAAGTTCGGTTCACAACAAATTACAAACGAGGCTATCGAGTATGGCAACGCTGCTGAACCATGCTTAAGAATGTTGTTTCAGGCAAAACATCCTGAGTTGGATGTTCAGTATGTTGATAACGTTACATTGGTTTCTAAGGAACATGAGTTCTTGAGATACAGTCCTGATGGATTGATTTACAACAAGGAAACAGGAGAAAGAGGAATTCTAGAAATTAAAACATCCAAGATAATCAATTCTCATAGTTTGCAGAAATGGGGTTCTAAAGGAAATGAAACAGTTCCTGATAACTATTATTGTCAAACGTTAGAAGGATTGATTGTTACGGACTTTGATTTCGTGATCTACTGTGCAGAACTAAGATTTGCAGATGGCGATGCGCGAATTATAGAGCGCTCATATCGCAAAGAAGAAGCTTTAGACAGTATGAACGATCTAAAACAAGCAATGTTAGAAAAATGGGATAGGTACTTTGTTAATGACATAGAACCACCTATCACATTGTCTATATAGAATAAGAGGAGATGGAAATATGGAATTTAATTTAGAGGTTAGTGCAAAGGATGGAAAGGTTTATACCAATGCATCCGATTTATTACCCGAAATTCAGAATGGTTTAAAGCACTATGACTATATAGTTGACGAAAACAACTACAAGCAAGCAAAATCTGACAGAACCGCATTAAACAACTTAGTAAAGATTGTTTCAGACAAGCGTAAGCAAGTTGAAAATGATGTCTTTGCTCAGTGGTTGCAAGATAAAAAAGACATTATGCAAGTCGAAAAGACTATCAAAGAAGCATCCGATAAATTGGGTGACGGTATCAATCAAGTTGATAACGCAGAGAAAGAATTGAAGAAAAATCAGATTAAAGAGTTATGGGAAAGCATGACGAACAACAAATATCCTTTTGAACTAGTGTTTGAAGAAAGATACTTGAACAAAACTGTTAAGAACAAAGAAATTGAAGAAAGCCTAAGCAACAAATTCATGAAAGCCGAAGAACAATTATCTTTTATCGAAGCTTCATTGCCTGAGGATGAATTACAGGCAGAACAAGTTATCCAATTATTCTGTAAGACATTGGATCTAAGCAAAGCTACAGAGAGAATCAATGAAATTAAGGAAGCCAAAGCAAAACTTCAAGCAAAAGTTGATGCTCAGATTGAAAAGTCTAAACAAGCACAAGCTATGAATCAAACAACGATTCCTCAGAGTCAATTAGAAGCTCATGAAAGCCAAAGTCAAGCTCAAACAAGAAGATATTGCGTATTCCGTATTGAAGGATCTATGGAAGAGTTACAAGCTTGCAATCCAATTTTAAATAAACTTATTAAAGAACATGGTGTAAAAATCAATATTTTAGAAAAAGGAGAATGTTAATTATGTTACAAAACAATATTGCAAAAAAGAATGACAATCAATTGGTAGAATTTTCTGCCAACGGAGAAAAAGTTAAATTATCTCCAGCTATCGTAAGAAATTACTTAGTAAATGGAAATGGTCAAATTACAGACCAAGAAGTTGTGTATTTCATTAATTTGTGTAAATCGCAAGGCTTGAATCCATTCATTAAAGACTGCTACTTAATCAAGTATGGAAGCACTACACCAGCTCAAATGGTAGTTTCAAAAGATGTTTTCTTGAAACGTGCCGAAAGAAATTCAGAGTTTGATGGTTTAGATGCAGGAATTATCGTAATTAATAACGAAAGTGGTGAGTTAACTTACCGAAAAGGTGCTTTCTATTTGAAAGATCGTGAAGAAGTTGTAGGTGGATGGGCAGATGTATTTAGAAAGAATGTATCTCATCCAACTCACATTGAAGTCTCATTTGAAGAATACGCAGGAAAAACTAAGGATGGAAAGCTTAACTCACAATGGGCGTCTAAAATGGCAACTATGGTTCGTAAAGTTGCGATTACTCAAGCATTAAGGGAAACATTCCCTAACGATTTCCAACAGATGTATTCAGAGGAAGAAATGAATGTGGACATGAAATTGGATAAAACTCCAATTCAGCAACCTACAAATATTGTCGAACAAGCACCTGTTAAAACATACTCAGAACCTGATGAACCGCAAGGGGCACAACCCGAAGGTGTAAGTCTTGTATAAATCAAAACGTAGCCAAGCTACAGATATTCCTAAATCAGTTAAAGATACTGTATGGGAAAGAGACGGGAGAATGTGTATCTTTTGCGGTTCTCCCTTCGCATTTCCTGAGGCACACATTTGTTCAAGAGCACAAGGCGGACTTGGGGTAGAAAAAAACATTATTACGGTATGTAGAAGGTGTCATAACCTACTAGACCAGAGTCCAAAGAGAGAGAAAATGTTAGGCATTGCCAAAAGATATTTAGAACGCATCTACGGACATATTGATGAATCAGAGGTGAAATATAATGCTAAGCCAAAATGAACTGTTATTTAAATACAATCCATTCAAAATCAAGCATTGGAAAGATGAAGAAATCCAAGAACAATTAGGAATCTTAGTTGATGCTTATATTTCAGATGCAGAAACAGTAATGGAAATGGCATTGAACATTGAAAACCTCGCAAATCAAATGTTCTTAATTGGTGAAATGATTGCTAGATTACAGGAAAGCTCAAACATTTTGAAAGCAGACATTGAAAACAAAACAAATCAAGAGATTTATGTTGTACGTAGTACTTGGGAACGTGAGCATGATGGAAAAGCACCTAGTATTAAATACTTTGAAGCTTTAGCAGGTCAAAAAGTTTCTGAGGAAAGAACTAAGTTTGCAAAAGTTGATTCTGATTTAAAACGTTTCAAAACTGCTTACGAAAGTATTGAAGCAAAGATGAACTCAGAAAAGAAAAAACTTGATGCTACTAAGTTTGAGATTGGAGGTGCGTAAGATGATTTTAGGCATTGACCCAGCAAATGAATACAGTGCATTTGTTGTAGTTGAGAATGATTTATCGGCAGTTGTAGATAAAGGGAAAATTCCTAACAAAGAATTGCAAGATAAAATCTCAAATTGGAAAGCAGAGAATTATCCAATTGACTATGTAGCGATTGAAGGAATACAAAGTTTCGGTATGCCTGTAGGTCAAACTACATTTGAAGCTTGTTACTTTATAGGGCGCTTATTAGAGCAATTTGAAGCTTTCGACATAGAACCCACATTAATATACCGAAGTGAAGAAAAAATGACTCTATGCCACTCTATGAAAGCGACAGATACAACTATTAGACAAGCTCTGATTGATTTATTTGCTAAAGATACTCCAAACAAGGGAAAAGGTACAAAAAAGAATCCTGGTTACTTTTATGGATTTAAAGCGGACATTTGGAGTGCCTTTAGTATCGTTTTGACGTTTCATACTAAATATATCGGAACAGAATGTTAGGAGGTGTGATGAATGGAAGAACAACTAAAATCATATTATGCGATCATTCCAGCAAACGTAAGATATGATAAAGATTTAGCTCCAAACGCAAAATTGCTATACGGAGAAATCACTGCATTATGCAACGAAAAAGGATATTGTTGGGCATCTAATCAATATTTCGCAGATTTATATCATTCTTCTATATCGGCAGTACAAAAATGGGTAAGTGCCTTAGTGAAAAAAGGATATATCAATCTAGAGCTTGTTTACAAAGAAGGAACGAAGCAAGTACTGCATCGAAAGTTATATATCACACCTGGTGTAAATATTTACACCACCTCACATAAAAATTTATATGACCCTGGTGTAAATATTTGCGTGGAGAATAATAAAGATATTAATAATACATTTAATAATAAAAAAGATGTATATACACGCAAACACAAATACGGAGAATATCAGCACGTATTGTTAACTGATAAAGAACACACTCACCTAATTGAATTATATGGACCATCTTTGGATGAACATATAAAGATTCTTGATGAATATATTGAGACATCAGGAAAGAGTTACAAGAACCATTCACTTATGCTTCAAAAATGGGTACATGATGAATGGACCAAAAGAAATAAAAATAAGCCTGTTAAATTGGATTCTAAATTCTACACCCAGGAAAACACACTATCCGATGAAGATTTGATGAAAGAATTTAACAGGGTGAGAAGGGAAATATTAAGAGCGTAGAAAGGTGATTAAATGATTAATTGGTTTTGTGGGGTTATATGTGGAAGTGGTACAACACTTCTTCTATATAGCCTATTTGTTGGAAAAAGAATTCAGGAAGAACAAGATAAAGCCTGTAAATGTATCTACAAATATGAAGAATACAGGCGAAGAGTTAGAACATTGGCAAATGAAAACAAAAGTCTAGTGTATCAAGTTAGAGAATTAGAAAAGAAGCTTGAATCAAGTAAATACAGTGGTGATTACTTAGGCTTCGAGGAGACGAAATAATCAGGAGGGGTAGCAAGTGCAATATTACATGCTGGACAAAAGAGATATATCCAAGGTCAGAGGTGTTGTATCGGCTAAGGATGTTATCAAGGAATTGGGAATTACAAATGCTCAGTTCACTAAAATGGTTCGGAACGAGGAAACCTACAAAGGATGTATTCTTCTTCCTATTGAAACGGATGAGGAAGAAAGAAGAAAGGTAACAAGCGAAGATGACGAGCAATTCCAACTAATCGGTGAAAGTAAAACAGGAATCAGATATTACATTACAAGTTATTTGAGAGTTGTTTCTGTTGATCTAAAAGGAAAACAAAGGGAAATGAAAGCTAAAAAGGAAACGGAATCAATATACAGAGTTGTAGTGAACTTTAAAGAAGGGAAACGATACTTGAATGTATTATTTGAAGCCTACAAAGCTTTTGTCGGGGAAATAGAAAAGAATGATTCTATCGTTTGGGACGGCGAAATGAAAATTGAAAACCTAAGAGTTATCAAATTAGCTCAGATACAAGGATTGAGAAACAAGAAGAAAGTAAGAATAGGCGATACAGTCTATAGCTCAATTGCCGAGTGTGCTAGAAAGAATTTCATTTCTAAATCACATATGTATCAGATGATAGAAGGAATCAGACCTAATTCAATAGGTGTTGAATTTGTATAAAGGAGTTGAAAAGAAATGAACAGAGTTATTTTATCAGGCGAAATCGGTAGTGATATCACTTTAAAGAAAACTGCTACAGGACAAAGCCTATGTAACTTCTCGATTGAAGTTAAAGAAAAGGGAAAGAATGGACAAGAGTTTAAATCTTTCTTCGATTGTACTGCGTGGGGAGAAAATGCAGAACATATTAATCAATATGGATTCAGAGGACAACACATTGCAGTTGATGGAAAGCTTCAGAAAAGCTCATACACGAACAAAGAGAATCAGAAAGTGTATAAGACTAGTGTTTACGTTATGGACGTAGAATTGGCTTTAAACAATGCGACAATGCCACAAACACAAGCTTATCAAAAAACGCAACAACAAATGCAGCAGCCACAAACAGTACCATTTACAAATCAAGTAAATTATCAGTCTTATCCTGAACATTATGATAATGACGAAGGGATGCCATTCTAGATGATTGCGAAAAGATATGATGATGAACTTATGTACAGTGTTCAAAGATGTGAGGGAGATAACAAATACAAATACTGTACAAAAGACGGAAAATTAGCTTTTAAGAAACCCAGTAAAGATTTTCTAGGGGCAACAAAGGAAAACATTATGAATCTGTATGTAATTGAAGGAAGTCTATACATTGGGGAATATGTTGATGGTGGTGACGATAGATGAATGACATCAAAAAATTTAATGGGCTTAATGTAAGTAGTAAATTTGCAATTTGTGGATTACCAATAAGAATTGATTCTTATAAAACGTGCTCATTTGGGTGCAAATATTGTTTCGCAGAAAACAGAAAGATAATGCAATATGGAAAAGAGATACAAGTTGCGAATGTTACTCAAGTTAAAAACAAGCTCAAAAAAGTTTTTGATGATAAGAACGTTGATGATACGAATTTTTTAGAAACATTAATAAGCAATGGAATTACATGGCATTGGGGGGGGATGAGCCTATTGAATTTGTACCTAAGAAAGTAATTTCTAAGGTCAAAAAAGGTGAATACAGTGTGCAAACGCAAAGGAGTATGATTCATCCACAATATGCACGAAGATTTATAAAACAGTATGTTTTAAAGGAGTAAAAACATGGCAAAATACTTATTTACATCGAATATATTCGCTAAATTATCAGAAATCGTAGAAGCTGATTCAGAAAAAGAAGTTTGGAATAAGATTAGAAATCAAAAATCTTTTGAAATTAATCAAGAAGTTTTGAACCTTTATCCATCATCAATTGAGATTAGAAAAATCAAAGAAAAAAGGAGAAACAAATGACAAGTACAGAATTAATCAAAGATATGCTTGAAAGACAGAAAGCATATGATGCGGAAGTATTTAAGAAGCATAATGTTGACTATGTTTCTAAAAGCCAATTAGAAAGTGCATTGTTTGATGAATTAGGAGAATTGATGCACGCTCAGAAATCAGATTGGTGTTGGTGGAAGTTCACGCAAGAACCTAAAGACGAAGCTAAAGTGTTTGAGGAATACATTGATGTTGTTCACTTTGCATTGATGTACGAAATAAAGTTCGGATCAGGGTGCTATCAAGATGAGGATATTCATTGGAATTACAATAAATTGAAAACGGATTTAGGATTTGGGCAGGCATACGCATTTAGTTGTGTAATCAGTTTAACACGAGATGATAACGTATTAGCCTATGTAATTGCATTAGGATTGCATTTAGGATATTCGATTGAAGAAATCTACAACGAATATATTCGCAAAAATGAGATCAATAAAGAAAGATTAGCGAATGGGTACTAAGATATGTGGATTAGAAGTCAAGACAGAAAGATTTTAACAGAAGTTCACGATATAGAAATTGATAGTGCTAATCAAATATGGGGTAGTGGTTCTTTAATTGGCGAATATTCTACAGAAGAAAAAGCATTGAGAGTTCTTGATGAAATTCAAAATCGTGAAATAAACTATCCTCCAAATGAAGTGTTTGAAATGCCACAAGATGATGATGTAGGGTTATAAAAATGAAGTGTAATAGATGTGAATTCGAAGAATGTCAATCAAACGAATATGGCACTGAATATTATTGTGCGGTATTTGGTGATAATGTCCCAGAAGAGCTTGAAACAAATGTAGGATGTAATTTAAAATACAACGAAGCTAAAAAGCTCTGTGAACTTGATGATAAGTGTATAGCCATGTATTACGAAAGTATGTCTTTGTTATATGAATTTGGCGAGGAGCCACGAACAAAAGAGCAACAAGCTAAGATGGATAAAGTTAACGAAGAGTATAGTTTAGCATCAAAAAAATTAAAAAATTATTACGATGTTCTTGTAAACTGGAGAAAGAGAAATGGCTGGAAAAGAAATATTAGAAAAAAACAGATTCACAAAAGAAGAGTATGAAAAAAAGGTTAATGAGAAGAAAGAGAATATCAAATCTATTTGTGAAGATAAAGAATTGATGAATTTGTTAAAAAGCTAAAGGAGGATGATTTTTAATGGAACCGTTTGTTCAAATGCCTACCGACACTGAGGTTGATGAGGTGTAAAGCAAATGGGAGAAATAGTTTGTATGTTATACAACTTAGCAATAATTGGAATAACTTGTTATATGTGTGCAAATTATAGTTATTGGTTCTTATTGTTATTGTTGCTAACAGGAAGTTATAAAAGTGAGAGGAATGAGTAATAGAATGTTCGAAATTAAAAAACTGAAAGATTTTATGAAAGAAAGAGGCATACAGGAAGGCGAACAGTTTGCAATGCTGCCTCTTACAAACTGGTATATGTTTGATGATTGTTTTGGTCAAATTATTGGATTGTTTGATGAGCAGGAGTTAAACGAGAATTACATTGTCTTAACAGACCGTCCATTTAAGCTAAAATTTGAAGATATTTTAGAGAAATATCACTTTGAAGATGGGGAGATTATAGAAAATGACTGATTATGTATTTGAAGTAATGAAACAATTTCCAGGATCGTTTATCAATTATAACAACGAGCTTATTTTAATTCCAAAAACAAATTTGTACGTTTGCTTACATGATGTAAATACACCAACAGATTTAAAATTCAAATTGTTGGAATATTGTAGCAGAGAATGTACATTCGTAGAGAGATATAGCCAAGAGTGGAGAAATAGAAGGTATCAAGATGATATTTTGTTAAGAATTAACAAATGTTTAGGAACAAATTTCACACGAGAAGAAATGGAATTAGTTTATGACGTATTAGGTAATGGATGTAATCATGAATTAACAGAAAGGTTCGTTAATAGTGGATATGACATGAAACAGTTAGAGGAGGAACAAGATGATTAAGTTAAAAAATGGATACGGTATCGTATCAGATGGAAAAAGCTACACGCTAGTTCAAGATGCAATTCAAAAGAGCAAAGACGGAGTTGAAACGGAAATCAAGAAACAGATTTCCTTTCACTCTACATTAGAAGGAGCTTTACAAGGTTATTCAAATTGTAGAATGGCAGATTTAGTTTCTAATGTAGATTTAGACTTGAAACAAGTTAAAGAAGCTATAAATGAGCTTAAAGAGGAATTAAAGGCATATGAATGCTAGAGAAATGTTTGAAGAATTATGGTATAAGAGAAACGTAGAAAACGAAAAAATAATATACTTAATAGAAACTGAAGGTTCATTCTATTATCAAGAAATCATATTTAATTTATTACAAAAAGTAATTGTAATAGATGGTAATTTTCTTGAGGTGGCAATTGAAACTAATTTATTAAAAGCTATCGGCAAGCAAGCAAAGGAATTAGGGTGGATTTAATGAAAACAAAACAAGAATATATAGATGCTTTAGGCCAAATGGAAGAATTATATTACAATTCTGATAATTGTACGCTTGCGATGGACTTATTCAAAGAAGATATAAATTTACTTACAGGACTAGTAAATGAGTGTTTTGAAGAAAAAGCAGAAACTAATTTCGAACATTATTTTGAATACTTGTCAAAACTAAACATGGGTGATTTTGCTCTAATTAATGGAAGAGTTACGAAGTGCTCGGTCACACAGTGTAGTGAATGTGACTTTAATGGTGATTGTATCGAAGGAAAATTTAAATGGTTAAAGCAGCCATACAAAGAGCCAACATACAAATTAACACAATACGAATACGATTTATTGAATGCATATAAAAATAGTGGAATGAGGCAGTGTATTTCAAATTACGGTACTTTGCTTGAAATGTATGGAAAAGGACATTTAAAAGGCATTGATACAAGTACTCCAATTCATGAAATCTTAGATAATTGTAAGGTGGTATGATGATTTATTTCTTTGCAGGATTTTTCATAGGGGGCATAGCTTCAATGCTCCTTTATTCCTTAGTTGTTTCAGAACGAATTAATGAATTGGAGCTTGAAAATGGTAGATTGATTGATGATCTAAACAAAGCCGAGTATGAAGTTAGAAAGCTCAGGTATTTACATAAGGAGGTGTCTTATGAAGGCTTTGAGGAAACGAAATAAACCTAAAGAAAGTACGAATGTACAAATTAAATTGAATGTTACTGTTTCTGATACAGAAAACAGTAATTCATGTAATATTGTTGATTCATTATTAAATGATATTTGGAATATTGCATTGGCAAAAGAAGGGGTAGAAGCTCAGAACATGACTTCAAAATATATGAAGGAGAAAGTAGCAAAATGATGTATTTAAGTATGGCAATTCACAATATAGCGGTAATGATATTTACTGCATACATGGTGATTCATGTACACCCTATTTGGGCAGTATGTATCTTATTAATTCAGAGAATTGGAACAAAAGTTGTGCGTGTTCCAATCGAGGAAGATACAAAGGATGATGCAGTAGATGACTCTATTGATGATGTGTATGGAATGGATTGGAATGAAGAAGATGATTACAACAACTTAAGTAGAGACAAGTTTTAACAACATAGAAAAAGCTCTGAAAGAGAACGGATTATATGAAGCATATGATGATATGGTGTTAATTAAACAAGCTTTAATTGAGAGAGACAGAAAGATATATGGGTTGCAGCAGCATAACAGAAATTTAGAGGATAAATTGGGAAGGATAGGAGGTTATCATTATGGAAATCCTAAACAATAACATTTATTGGTGTGACTTGCCAAAATATAGTAATACAATTCTTTATAAAAGGAGACCATGTATCGTTATTTCAAACGATATTCAAAATAAAGAGAGTAAAACAGTAAATGTAATTCCAATTACTAGCAATTTAAAAAGAGTGGATTTACCATGCCACGTTATGATTGATACAGGACATAAGTGTGGAATGGCAAAAGCTGAACAAATTTTAACGATCAACAGAGAAAATGTTAAGTTGCATATAAAATCACTCGATTGGCAAGAAGCAAAAGAAGTAAAATGTGCATTATTAACTCAAATAGGAATTATCTAAATGCCTAAAAGAGATACAGAATACGAGCACTTTAAAGAAACCTGCGGAGGATGGTTTAACTACCATGGCAATATTGGTCTAAGAGCAGGTGACGTAGCTATGGCTGCTTTATTTGATGAAACTGAATTAGTGCAAATTGTATTGACTAAACCTTATACTTTCAATCGCTGGTGGTGTAAGATCGTTGGTTTCAATAGTGATGGAATTGAATATCTAGTTGATAGAACAATAATATTTCAAATTTTGATAGACAAAGACTACAATTTGCGAAGAAAAAGAAGAAAAAACTCTTAAAATCAATTTAAACACGTCTAGAAGTGATTCTAACGAGCAAAATAGATTGAAATGAGTATTTGTTAGGGTAAATAAAGAAAAGGCTAAAAACACGTTTAAAACGATAAATATGTTTATAGCCTTTTTTAGTCTTATATGGTAAAATTAAGGTATGAAAACATATAATTATTACATTGCTTTCCTATGTGACCTAATAGCAATTGACTTACCGAAGTTAAGATACCATTATAAAGGGAAATACTATGATGAATATAATCGTGAAATTGAACCGTTTGAGTTGCTACCAACCGCAAAAGCTTCAACAACGCAGAATCGTACAATTTACATTGATCTAGACAAATTTAAAGATGAAATGGATATTTATTTATCTTTAGCTCATGAAGTTAGACATTGTGCTCAACTTCAATCTATGTATGATGATGAATTGGCGGAAGATGTAGCTCCTTTTACAATTATTCAAAAATGGGGGAAAGAGTTTGAACACTTCAATGCATCTGATGTTCAAGGTTATGAAAACCAATCAATTGAATTAGATGCTAATGCTTTTGCCTGGTGGATCGGTAGAGTTGTGTTTAACATTGAAATGCACGTAAATTGTAATGAAATGTCATTTAATCAGTACAAGAAATATATTTCTGAATATTATTCCGTTTCAGAAATAAAACAGTGCGTTGCGTATTCAGGTTTCCAATATTCTAAAAACCAAGCCTAGTAAAATAGGCTTTTTTAATTTACCTATTGATAAAGACATCATGATGTGTTATACTATGTATGGAAGAAAAAGTAGAGGTAATAACTATGGCAAAAACAAGTGCAGCACAATTAAGAGCAACAATAAAGTACGAAAAAAAGAACGTAAGTCAAGTTTGCCTTAAATACGTGACAAAGAACAATCAAGAGATTTTAGACAAGTTAAATTCAGTTCCAAGTAAAGCGGATTACGTAAGACAATTGATCTTGCAAGATTTAGAAAGAGAAAAGAAAGAGGCTAACAACAAATAGCCTTTTTTTATAGGTTTTTTTCACACGTCCGCATTGAAAAATGGTATAATATATGTAGTTAAGGAGTACCCAAAAAAGACCAAATATTGCCACTCCTTGACGAGACATTTTTTACTTCTACTTACTCAGAATTGAGTGCCTCGGGGAGACCTGAGGATATTATAAGGGTGTAAGCACAATATTAATTTACTCGGGATGGTGCAATAGAAATAACACCCATGAGTTCAAAGAAACTGCCCCGTATTCTTCAATGGCCCCTCCAAATCCAAGGGCTACAATCGCAATAGAAAATAATGCAATATATAGCCTAGGAACGCAACAGAGGTTGGGGGAAAAGAAACAAAACAAGTAAATTCAGAGATATAGAAACGTCCATACAGTCAAATATGCGTAATAAACACGATAAGTTCCAAAATGTTTATACTAATGTTTACACACGATTGTTTAGGTTGGTTCATAAATTGTCATCACGTAGTCATATACTACTACTTTGAAATGAATAGGCAGATAATTCATTTCTTACTCCTTTAGAAATTCTTTATTAATTCTATATCTTGTCGATTGTATGGTTTAAGGTTCTGTTTTGAGCACACAGAGCCTATATTATAGGTTATTCTGCATATTTTAATTGATTGATCTTTGAAAACAATATATCTTAGTCCCTCGGCATATATATAATAGGAAAGAGGTTCGGGGGAGATAAAGAGGGGGTTTTGACTTCGGGGGAAAGAAGAAAAGAGGAGCTACGTCCTCCACGAACTCCTCCAAACCCTATAAGAAGAAGATATATACACTATTATTACTAGTTTCATTTACCTATCAAGTTCTAATGTAGTTTGATGGGTTTTTTTATTGTTTTATTTGCTGAATTAATCATTTGTGAACAAAAAATTAATAATATCCTTTATTTAAAGGGAATTTTAAGTGTTCCAAAAAGAAAATTTTGTCAACATAAAAAATAAATTTTGTATTTTGTATTTTGTAATCGGCGAAAAATTTTGTATTTTGTATATTTTGTATTTTGTAAATTGTTCACGATTCTTAGACAAAAACACGGTGTAGTACGAAAATATCCGCTATTATATTCACGATTCGTGAACAAAAAGTGAAAAAAAGCTTGATATTCTAAAGACATCATGATATAATAACAGTGTAAAGAAAAGGGGTGGCAACCAAAAACAAGACATAAAAAAAGATCTTACTTTTTTCATTGTAAGTGTTAGAAGTAAGATCATTCAAAAAAGCGTATATATAAATATAGTATACGGAGGTAAAGCCCCAAAAAATATATATACGTCTCAATTATAAACTATTGGGGCTAAAAAGAAAATGAAAAAAGAACAAAAATATTATTATGGAAATGCTATTAGTGATTATGGAATGGAACACGGTTATGTTGATTATGCTACACTTGCAAAGTGTTTTGACGCTGTATTAAATAATGACATTATGTCATTGACACATGACATTGGATATTGGGAGCAAATAAGCGGTATTATTGACAATACAGACGAGATAGAAGAACTGGAAGAAAAAAGGGACGAGTTAGAAGAACAAAACGAAAACAGCCCATCACAAATTCTAGAAAATGAAATAAATGAAATAAATGATCAAATAGAAGAACTTGAAAGAGAACAAGACGACGATCCAGAAGTGTTTCAATGGTTCATTGTGGATGATTGGGGCGCTAGATTGTTACAACAAGAAACAAACGAAATCATTTATTATAACGAAATGCTAGATATGTATTTATGGGGTGTTACTCATTATGGTACATCATGGAACTATGTTTTGACTAGCATTGCAATTGATTGGTAGGTGCTGGCAATGGTAACACGTAAGCAGTTAAACAAGCTTAACAACTTTCAAGTTCTATTGTTAGCACTTCTAAAATTCTACTTATACATTTGTTTTGACTTATTAATTGTAGGCATTTTTCTAGGCCTATCAAATATAGTTATGCCATTAATTTATAATTAAAAGGGGTGTATGTAATGACTAGACAAGAATTTGATCTAATAAAAGAAGTAATAAACGAGCGTATAAAGCTTGACGACATAGGTCCAGCAGTTAGGATTGTTACATTGTATAACCGTCATGAACTAATTAATAATAGAGTTATGGAACGATTATTTAATTGTATTAGAAATGGTATTTATGTTACATGTAGTATGTATGATGAATTTAAAAGTTTAGAAGAAAAACAATATAATTGTGAAAGCTATACAATTAATAGCGATATAAAAGAGTGGTATCAATTAAATGATTGATCAATTAACAACTATACTTGTATTTATATTACTTATTGCGTTTATATTTAAATATTGTATTTGGATTATATTATTATTTATTGCATTATTTATTGTTATTTATTTGTTATGCTAGTTTGAACTAAAATGTTTGAACTAGCTTTTTTATTGTCTTTTTTTCTTCTCTTTGCTGCTTAAAGCCTTTATAACTCTTTGCATGATCTAGAAATAAATTGTTTATGAAATAAAGACATAAATATATATGCGTTTGCGGTCACGGTTTGAAAAACGCAACAGGAATTGACGACCATACACGCCCCATGGCTTCCCTCTCGACCAAACCACATTTTTTACACCTAGCACTATACACAAGAGAGTGCTAATTCAAATAATTGCTAATAGTTACAAACAATTATTAATAATAGAAAACCACCCCCTTTTTTAGATAAAATTTTTAGGAAAACGAAAATTCGAGTTTTGAAAAAAATGAGTTCATGTGTTTTTGCGAGGGGTAAGCGAGTAGTAAGAGAGTAGTATATGAGGGGTAGACGAGGGGTAAAAACGTCCTCAATAAAATCATTTATAATGTAGGGAGGTAGAGAAAGAGAGGATGAGAGTATGCCAAGGGCAAAGAGTGTTTCAGAATTAAAGCGTGAGGATGAAGCTAAGAGGTTCTTTGACGAGTATTCAAAGAGTGGGAATATTACGAAGTCCATGCAAAAGATTCGTCCTGATTTAAGCGATAAGAGTGCTTATAACAAGGGATATAAGATATTAAACAGTCCTTTATTTAGGAATGTCATACATGAGAGGGTAAAAAAGAGAGATCAAAGAAGTGTTATGACAGTAGAGCAACGTAGGCAATGGCTTAGTGATAACATTCAAGACGAAGAAAAGGACATGAAAGACAGACTTGGATGTTTAAAGGAATTGAATAGAATGGATGGAATTGGAAAGAGCAATATTTTAAATGTTGGAAGTGTAAATAATATTACTGTTGAGCAGAAAAGAGCGATTGCAGAGGAAAGAATCAACGATATATTAGGAATCAACATGGGAAGTGAATTTTTAGATGCCGAGGTAATAGAACACGAGGAGGACGATAACAGTGAAGAAACAGACTCTTAGTGTTACGGAACAGTATTTTAAGGATGTAGAGGACTTAAAAGAAGCTAAAGCTATTAATAAGAGCCAAGAAGAAGTTGTTAGGTTGTTGAAGGGTGCTACCCCCAAGTATAAATTGAAAAATTGGACGAGAGGATATATCCCCGAACATTACAAACGACTAAATATTTCTCGACAAGAAGCTTTTAGACTTGCGGTTATCGGTGCAAGAGAGGCTTTGACATATTTTCAAGTCAATCTTCACTTTACGCAAGCTATGTTGTTCGGTGCGGTTGTAGAAGGGTACGATACAATCTACGCAATTACAACTTCTCAGTATGGCAAAAGCTGGACTTTAGGTATGATTGCTATTTATCGTGCGTATAAAGGACATCAAGTACGAATTGCGGCCGCAACAGGAGAAACCGCTACTATCATCATGTCCAAAGTTATCGGACATTTACAAAATGCAGACGAGTCTATTCAGAGTTCTGTATTAGATTCAGGAAACAAGATTGAGAAATTGCAGACTTCTACCTCCAAAACTAAGATTTCCTTCAAGGGTGGAGGATGTGTAGAAATCGTTACATTAGGGGGAAACAGTGTAGACCCGAAGAAAAACAACAACGCTATCGGTAAGGGTGGAGATTATATTATTGACGAAGCGGCCCAAGTCAGTGAAGATGCGTATGCCGAGATAGGACGAAGGGAATTTTCAAGTGTTGACGGTTCAAAAGAGCTTGAAATTGCTATTTCCAACCCCCACAAACGAGGAGAGTTCTACGATTGCATGACAAACGACAAATACCCCGAAGGAACATTAGTTGTTTGGATGGATGTACGTACTGCTTACGAAGAAGATCGTATGAAAAGTGCATCTCAGATACTAAATTCTCATTTTTACAAGAATAGAAGTACTTGCCAACGATATTTAGTATGCGAATTAGAGGAATTTTCAGACGAAAGTATGTTCAAAACCATGACTTTAGACGATGATAAAGTCGATAGTTCCTATAAAAAGCATTTTTTCCTAGGTATTGACTCGGCTTATACCGGTAAGGATGGTATAGATGTAGCTTTATGTTCTCAAAACAGATACGGAAACTGTAAAATCGAGACAATTTACAATCTTAAAGAGGGTGTTTGGGTGCAAGGAGTCACATCTGAGAAGATTATTACCAAAATTGTTAAGATTATCGAGACATTAAACATAAAATATGTGTGTGTTGACGTTGGTTTCGGTACTTGGTTGACCGAAGGATTGTCAAAATACTCTGAAAAGCTAGGATTTATCCTTGAGGGTGTCAATTTCCAAGGAGGGCCAACAAAAACACGTATCAAGGCAAGACATTACAGTGCAGTATATGCATTTAATCTAAGAGCGGAAATGTATTTAGACTTTCAGCAGCTAATGGACAGTAAGAAATTGACTTTCACAACCGAAGTTGCCAAAAGATTGAAACCTGAATTGCTTGCTACAAGGACTGTATCGAAGAACAATAAGAAGATAGCCATTATTCCTAAAGAGGAGATAAAACAACGCTTAGGACACTCTCCTGATGCCCTAGATTCCTCGGTACTTTCTGTCCGCAGTTGTTTAATGTATAATCTAAGCGGTGAAATACTTGCGTATGCAGAGAACGATTAGGAGGTGCTAATTTGAGTCGAAGAACAAAGAAAAGACAAAAGGATAGAGTTAAACTAGCATCCAATACCTATGTGTCACCTAACATTTCGCACAATATTCACAGTTCTAATGCAGAAACCGAAGCCGAAAAGGTAATGGAAGCTATGTTAAACTGCAATTCAGATTGCATCAACGGATTTATAAAGACAAACTTTAAGAATCAGTTTGATGAGATTGATTGGATGATAGACAATCTACCAACGCTACCATATGTTATCGGTAAGGTTATTGACTTTATATTCTCAAACGGCATCACAACGGGTGATGAGAATTTAGACAAGAATGTTCTTATGCCATTCCTTTACAAACACAATGTGCAAGGTGTTACAAACTATTCTGTACTTCAAAATGCTATTATGCAGTCCTTACTGTACGGAAAATGCGGTATTCGTTGGTTAGACGAAGATAAAGGAATTGTTACAGAGAATTATCGTAATTATGTTTCCATCATGCGTGAAGATGATGAATATAAAGGCTTTAGAGTTCCTATCTGTTATGCTATGTCGGCAGACGATAAAGAACCTATCTCATTAGGAACAAAGGAAATCGACCTAGACGAAGCGTTGTTCCTTCAAACAGGCAAATTAATGTCAAAAGATGGAACGATCATTGTAGAAATCCCTGATAATTTCTGCAATTTAAGAAACGGAACAGACCACGAAAACGGATTATCTTGTTTATTACGTGATAAACAACGTCTAAAGCTATTAGGTGCGGTTTATGAGCGTTTGAACTACGATATTCAGTATGATGGCCCTGGACGTTTGATTTTTTGGCTAAAAGACGGATTTGCCAAGGGAGATACGATTGATTTATCGGCTTCCCAAGTTCTAGACGAATCATCAAGTTCTAAAGCAGACAGAGCCGACAAAGCAAGAATTGAAGCTAAACGTCTAGGTCAGGAAATCAGAAATTCAAAATCAGACAATGTAATCCTTGCAAGTTCTATTTTTGATAAGATGGATCACTTGCCTCGTGTTACAAAAGGTACAGAGTTCTTAGAATACCTTCAAATGAAGGAAGGTTCTATTATTTGTCAGTGTTTCGGACTTACTCCTGAATTAATCGGTTTAGGGGATGTATCAGGAAACGTATCTATGGAAAGAATCATAGACAATGCCATGACAAATACAATCGTACCAATGCGAGAAAGGTTCGCCACTCAGATTTCTCCTATGTTAAGCGAGAAATTAGGTGTACCAAAGGTTTATTTTGATAAATACGAATTGAAAGAACAACAAGACAAGTCTGCAAAGACATATAAATTGGCATTGTCAGTTACTCAAATCGTAGGCGCTATTGTCAACGGAGCAGAAGCGTTAGACAAGAGCACAAAGAATTACATGATGGAATCAGTTACTAGAATGATGGATTATATCGAAAAAACGCTATAGCGAGAGGAGAAAATAAAATGGAAATGGATATTTTAAAAAGTATCTTATCTGAAAATGAGGTAACACCCCTAGGAAGTTTGAATGGGACTCCGTTATATTCATTTGAAGATGCACAGAGAATCAACAAAATTGGATTGGTAAAAGAGAAAATCCAAGGTAAAGAGGTTGAATTTGGTGAAAGACCTATGCGACCTGATGGATTAGGGTATTTGGAAACAAAAGCCAATGCAATTGCAGTTCCAACTTCTTTCTTTGAGAACAGATACAGAAAAGTAGAAATCGTAAAAACTGTTGCCAATGAAAAAACAAAGAAGGAAGAAACTGTTAAAGATGTATATTACGAAGTCGTAACAGACTACAGAGCTTGCAAAGAACAGGCTAGTGGACGTGTATATACAACTACAATTCCTGTATATCAGATTGGCGCTAAGAAAGATTCAAAAGGAAATGCCGATTTATTCTTAATTGGCCGAAGAAATATTTCAGACACAGACTTTATCAACGAGTTCAAAGGTAAATTGAACAAAGAATCAATGGTCAAGATTCTTAAATTGATTAGTAATAACCCAACAGAACAAGTAGAAGATACATTAGAGTTTTAATTAGAAGTAAAAAGTAGAAAAAAACAAGGCAATATTTGGAAATAAACAAAAGGTATAAACAGTTTTCACTGTCTATATAGATTTTTGCATATTTCGAGGTATTGCCTTTTTATATGCAAAGCAACGAAAGGAGATACATAAATGTCAATTAAACGTAGTTTCACTGTAAAAATCACTTTTAAAGAAGGGTACGGAAACCCAATCACTTTAGAAGGAAAAGATGCGACTGCTTTTAACACTGCTTGGCATAACAAATTGAATGACCAAGACGGAGCTATTGGATTTGAATGGCCAGTTATTACAAAAACAGAGGAAGAACCTCCAAAAACAGTAACAACTTGGACTTCGTTCTTATTCTGCAATGTAGCAAAAGTAGAACGCTCAGAACAAACAGAAACAAAGTATACAGATGATCAATGCCATGATGCTTAGAAGGAGAGACCATGCAAAACAACGTACAAACTATTAACGGTGTTACTTGGTTCGATTCCCTAGAAGAAAGAAATACTTTCTTAAAGCAAAATGGTAGACATGAGTTCGCATTGGAAGAAGCAGCAAAGAACGCAAAACAGTATTTGAAGCTTCTTAATGTTATCGAAGAAAAAACGCAAATTGACGTTTATTCAAGATTAGATAGCGGTACTTTGCTATACGGATATGTAGTTCTAGAGCCTAAGAAGAAATACAAGATTCCCGAAGATAAAGTTTTGTTAGAAGCACTTAGAAACAAAACCATTCAAAAAAGATACGATTCCACAATGGAAGAAATCTTAAAAGGTGCAAAGATTCCATACGAAGTCAAGAAGTGTAATTCATGTGGTGGAAGAATTCAGAAATTATTCTATAAACCCGTAATCGTAGTAGAAACGGAGACTAAGAAATAATGCCACAAAAGAAAAGAGTTCCAACATATGTAGCAAGCATTAAAGATAGCCTTGATCGTAGAAAAAAAGGAAAAGCATTTTACGACAATGCAATCACTTTATCTAGCGTAGATAAAGAAAACCATTATGTCAGTGTGAACCTATCATCAGGGTACGTAGAAAACAAGCCTACACGTCTTATTGACGAGGGGGCAATAACATATGAGGGTGGAGATGATATTCGTCTATACATCAAAAAAGGGGCAGTACAAGCGTTCTACGATAGCTTGAGTTCTGATTATGTAGGATATATCAACTTAGCTCACATTGACATTACATCACTCCCTTTAAACTTAGGTACATGGACTAAAGATGATTTAACGGTTGTCGATATTGGGGATGGAAGAAAAGGTCTTGATGTAAACGTCAAACTAAACAGGGAATTGCACATTGTGCAAGATTTATTGAAACAAGAAATACCATTGAGTATTAGTGCAGAACTGAGAGGAACACTCGATTTTGAATCGTCATTCAAATTTAATGCACCATTCTACAATGAAATCGAGATTTCTGGTTTCTCAGTTGTTGCAAATCCAGCCAATGTAAACAGTACAGGCGAAAATTTAAACAGTAAAGGAGACTCAGAAATGAACCTATGGGAAAAGATTTTAAAGTTGAGTTCTGAAAATAAAGAAGAAAAGAAGAACGAAGCTTTAGAAAACAAAGAGGAAGAAAAAGAAGAAAAAGAATCTTCTAAAGAAGATAAAGAACCTGAAAGCAAAGCAGAAGGAACAGAAAACAAAGAAGAAGCTAAAAAAGGCGAAGAAACTTTGGAAACTGTTGAAATGTCTAAGGACGACATGGAAAAAATCAACAAATTTATGGATGCTTTTGAAGCTTTAAGTGCAAAAGTTGAAGCATTAGAACAAGAAAATGCTGAATTAAAAGAAAAATTAAAAAATTCTAAGAAAGAAAAAACAGAATTTGAAAAGAAAGCAAAAAGTACATTAGACAGATTGTCTAGTTTGATCTCAGGACAAGCTAACGATAAAGAAAAGAAAGAAGAAAAATTAGCTTCAACTTCTAAAGTTAGCGGAGATATGTGGGGATAGGAGGTAAACCATGTTAGATTTATTATTTACAAATCCTGATAACACATTATTAGAGAAAATGGCAGTTACACCAGGAATGGTAGAACGTCTAAGTTCTAATATCGAGGATTTAACATCATTCTCAAGAGCTTATATTGATTATGAAAAAGCAAGACAGAATTTAGCAGCAAATGCTTCTAAATCAAATGTAGGAACAGTTGGTATCGGTACTGATTATTCAGATAACTCACCAGCCAATCCATTCCAAAACGTGTTCCCATTAGTTTCTTGGTTAATGAACACACCAGCTTCACGTAAGATGCAAGGCGCTATGAACCGAGGAGCATGGAGCGTTACAAAAAAAGAAGATGGCAAATTCTATATTCAGTTGCCATTCACATACGGAACAACAGAACCTAAATCAACACAAGGTGAATGTTGCTGGGTTCCATTAGATTTAGCTAAATGCGGTAGCAATGCACCATTAGCATTATTGTGTTTAAAGAGCTGCGAACCTATTATGGATAGCTTAGTAAATGAAACACGTAAAATCAAAGCTAATGACATGGTTTGCTACTTCCAACGTGAAGGAGAAACTATTAAAGAAGCTCAGAAACGTATGGACTTAATTTCAATGGCATACTTCACTGCTATTAACGTAATCTTAGGGACAATGTCTACAGGTACTCCTACATTGAAACCATTCCATGGATTATTGGAAGTAATGGAAAATAAAGCAGTTATCAAAATTGTAGGTACAAACGTATTATCTGCGTTTGATTCAGTTGGTTTACGTTTGGCAGCTTTAGGAGATGGCGATTACAAATTCGCTTGTCACCCATTGGTACTTGAAGGCATCAAATCTGTTATTGTTCCAGGTAAATTCAACGGAGAATATCCTGATGGATGGACTTGCAATAAAGAAACAGGAGAAGTTGCATTTAAAGGACATGGATTTATCGCAGATAAATTAGTTCCATGCGACATCACAAAAGGTACAGGTGATGTATGGGTATTAGAAGGAAATACAGTAGGTTTGGTAATGGGAACTACTTTCCAACCATCTGAAAAATTCCAACGTCATACATTCGGTGCTACAGATACACCATCTGAAGGATGCGGTACTCAATGTGATTACTACTACAACTTTGGATGTGCATTTGGAACTGATGCAAACCGATTAATGGTAATCCAAGGTATCCCAATGTCAGCAGCTACATTAGGAGATACATTAAACGGATTAGACCTTGTATTAAAACCAACAACTATCGTACCAATCAACATTGGTGAATAATGTACGAAAAAATTGTCGAACAATTGAAAAATTATTGTTCGTGCATAAAGGAAAGCGATTTAGAAGCAGATAAGCTTGAAAAGAATGTTGGAGAACTAATTGATTTAATTAGTACCATCACTTGTTGGAAAAACCATCCATGTGAGACTTTCCTCTCATCTCAAAGAGAGGAAGTCTTTGATGTTGGTGAATTTAAGAAATGTGGATGCGATTCAGGGATTGTACGCATACCGCTATTCTATCCAATGATTGACCCAACAACGATTGAAGTATCTGTTATCACTAGAGAAAGAATTACATTTACTACTCACAAATTAGAAGTTGATAAAGATTTTTCTTATAACCCATACGACAGTATCGTGTACGTTGATTTATCTAATATCGACTACAAAGATGTGTGCAATTGTGGATGTGATGAATTATCTAAGATCGTTGTCAGTTATGTAGCTGGATATGAAACGATACCTGAATGTCTATTGCCTGTATTCTGCGACTTTCTACAATTTGTTATCGCAATGAATAGATGCGAATGTGGTTGTAGCACTTGTGAAGAAACAGATGGTAGTGATGTTCTTATCTCAGAAGAAAATTCTGATGCTCAGATTTCAATTAGTGTGTATGTTCGTGAACATATTACAAAAGCGTATTCAGAGCAGTTAGGTATCTTGTCAGTATGTAATTCAAAAGACACATGGGTTGGTGCAGTAGTATGAGAATTAAATATATTGGAATGAAAAGTTCCACAAAGAAAAACGGATGCCCTGTATGCGGTGCGAAAGCCAAATCAAACACATCTTATGATTATTCAAAACGTATGTGTTTGCCTAGTGGCCTAGTAAAAATATTCCTTATGAACAAAGTTGAGGAAGTATCGTATGAAGACGGTGTATTCCTAAAAGGCTTTAAATACGTCTATGGAGGCAAACTTTATTACCCCTTTATCGAGGTGTAGGAAATGCTAAAAGGCCTCTTAGAAGATGTTATAGAAGCGTGTGAAGAAGATTTTGAAGGATTGGCTAGTGAATTAGAAGAAACCATGCGAGAAGAAGCTCCAAGAGGGAGTAGATTCTATGCTCAAGAAATGACAAGTATGCCATGGAATGAATATAGGCCAGGTGCTTTAAAGGATTCAATCACGAAGGAAAAAGTATCTAATACCGAATATCTAATCGGAGTAGATGCAGACAAACTAGAAAAAGATTCTAGAAACCCTTCTCACGTTGATTACTCCCCAATGGTACAGAATGGAACGAAACGAGTTTATACGTTAGTACGTAAAAACGGAAGGCCATTCGTTTGGGTAGATGAAATGGGAAAGAAACACTTTGCACACAAAATTAAGATGCCACCTAGAAAGGCAAATGATTTTGTTGCTAGAGCGGTATCTAGATTTGATGCAAAAGTTAAATAAAGGAGATTAAAAATGGAAGAAAAAGTTTCAAAAGCTAAAAAGACTCCTGAACAGAAAGTAGATGTTCAAGCATTTGTTTCACGCAAACTAAACGCTTTAAATCAATTAGGCGGTGCTAAAGCAGAGCGTGCTATGGAGCGTGTACTAAAAGCTACAATGGGAGGGCAAAAATAATGTCTAACTGCAACATTAACAAAATTATTAGTGACAAATTAAGTGTCTCTAAATTAACTAAAACTCAAGAAATTGATATTACTATCATGAGTGATATTGATTCTTGTTTAAAAATCAATACTCGTAAATTTGAAAAGATTACAGGTACTTCTAGTGCTTATACATCACGTACTATTGCACCTGATTTAATCAACGTTTGCGAATCATTTGGATGTAAGAATACAGGTACATTGTTCATTACTTCTAAAGAAACTGATGCAGAAACTGGAGAAGGAAACAAAGTACACACAAGCGGTGCGGTATTTAAAGCATTGAAAAATGCATTAGACTTTGCGGCAGGTGTTGTTTACTACTACGTGAATGTTCCTCAAGCAGGTACTTACACAATCACAACAAAGATTTCAGATGTTTTAGATCATGAAATGACAAATGCAGATGAGTATACAAGCACTTTAAAAGCAGATAAAGAAGGATTCTACCCTGTACAGATTGACTTATCAACAGTTCCTACAAATGTAGTAGGAAAAGGATGGGAAGCAAGTACATCAGGTGTCCGTTTAAGCATTGAAGTAGCATTAACAGATAAATCAGCAGATAGTATCTTGATTGGTCTTTCTTCAATTTCTTTCTTTGAAGAATTTGAAGACTTAGATTCTAACAACGACATTAAAGTAAGTTGCTTATCAGGATTTGATGGTGACGATACTGTAGACCCTGTAGATACAAGTTGCTTTGATGATTCTTATGATGATGATTCTGCTTCTATTGAGCGTTCATTTACAGGTACTCAATTAACATCTAACTACTTAACTATGAACCCATTCATTGGCAAGGGAGATAAATCTCAAGGCTTTATGATGCGTACTCAGGAAGTGGTTATTGAAACAGATAAAGAACATTCTGAATATGGTTCAATCCATATTGCAGACCACTTTGTTGAAGAATGTGGATTTATCTATGCAGCATTGAGCGACCAATGTAATATCACAGATTCTACATTGAACCGAATTAACACTCCATTGTTGGCTAATTTAGATGAGTCTCAATACCAAGTATTGAACAGTAAAATTAATCCAAGCTTAGATATTGAGGGTTCAAAAATTTACTTCAACAAAAATTTAGTAGGTAAAACATTAAAGATTTCTTATCCAATGACTGTTGATGTATTGCAACACTATGTAGCAAACAACGATAGCTTAAAGAATAAGAGAGCAAAAGTTACAATCACTCGTTATAGAAGTGATGGAACTGCGGAAGTATTTACTTACCACAATGCAAAAATCACTTCATTCCCAATGGGTATCCCTGATGATGGAGCGTTTGAATTTAGTTTAGCGTTCAAGAAAGATACTCGTGGAAACTGGTATGAAGTTTATGTAGTAAACAAAGCTAACGCTAATTTATAGAAATTGAGAGGCAAATGAGATGGAAGAACAAAAGATTTTAGAACCAACACAGTTAAATGCCATGATTGAAAAGTTAAAAGTAGCTCGTGAGGATGATACTCCTCACGCAGTCTATGGCAATGGTGGTGAAATTGCAGTTGTTGGTGATGCAAATAAGACAGATGTTAAAACAATTGATATTGAAGTGAGTTTTAGATTCACTGAAAAGGAAATCGAAGAACATAAAATTGATGTTCCTGAGAATGCTAAAAGAGTAGGGCAATACGTTATGTTCGATAAGAAGTTTGAAAATCTAACATTATCTCCTAGACAAGATATAAAGATGGTAGAAGCTTTAATCGAAGTAAAACCATTGCTATTGGATGCCGAAAAAATTATGGAACCATATCAAGAAAAATTCCAAGAAATTGAGGAATACTACGGTCATAAATTCATTAAAGGAAAAGAAGGAATCGTTACAACAGATGCAGATGATGAAGAAGTGAACAAGACTATGGTTCAGATTTACGAAGCGTATATGAATGAAGCAGACGAACAGATTTTCCATTTATATGCTAAATCCTCTACAAATTTAGTTGATGGACTTTATAAAATTGTTGCAATTTTCTTAGGATTAGATGAATTTTATGAAGATCACATGATGCAATATTCAGTTTTAACTTGCATGATTAGTCTAATTATCAAATATCCTGAATTATTCAATGAGGTAGAAACAGTTTTTATCAAATAATTGATAAGGGGGATGATAAAAAGGATTCAGTAAAAAAAGCAAAGTCTTATGTTGCAGAACTAAATCTTTATTCAACCATGGCTCATTATGTCGGTAAAATTCTAAAAATACGCCCCAATGAGATATTAGACCATTGGGGTGTTTCTGAATTAGTTGTAGCCTTTGGGTACTACGCAAATCTACAAAGCGATAAAACATGGAATGAAATTAACGAGGCAAATAAAAATTCTAAAAAGAAAATACCTCAGATTGACAGATATGCGGTTCATTTCATGCAGAAAACAGATTTAGCGAAGGAGTCCGAAGATGTCAGTACGTGAAGTCGGTGCTAGGTTAGTCCTTGACATTAAGGATGCCAAAGCAAGATTAAATGAATTAGAAAGACAAATAAAAGCTATTGAAAAAGCTAAAATTCAATTTGCAGCTAACACTGCGGAATTGGATAGGTTGGAAAATAGATTAAAAGAAATAAAAAAAGAAAGAGATTCGCTAATGAAACAAAGACTTGCTATGCAAGTTGATTTAGATAATTTAGCAAATCTTAGAAATAAATTAGCAGATATTAAAGATGATATTTCAAATCTAAAAAAAGAATTGTATTCTCTGAACAATAAAAAATTAGCTATCGACATTGAGTTAAAGCAAAACGCAAACGATATACAAGATGTATTAAATGACAAGACTTTGAGCGAAGGTAAAAGAGACGATTTGCTTAAAGGATTGTACAGTGTGCGTGAGAAGCTTAAATACGAACTTAACGAAATAGGTATTGAAATAGATAAACTCCAACAGAAAATCAACAACTTCAACAAAGAGAAAATCAAAGTAGAAGCTGATATTTCTGCTTTAAAAGATGCCGAAAAGTTAGCTAATGAGTTTGATAATACGATTGCGGATTTAGACAAAGAAGAAATTGATATTAACGCTAAAACAGACAAATTAGAAAATGCCAATAAGCAGTTAGGCGATATGATTTCAAAAGAAGGCGAAGTCAACAATACTACCGCAGATGTTAAATCGCAAATTATCGGTTTTGAAGATAGTATGAATAAGCTTAACAGACTTCAACAAGCTGCTAAAGCATTAAAATCAGCTAGTAAGATTACATTTGATGTTGGAAATAAGATGTCAAATCTAGGCTCTAGTATGTTGAACATTGCTAAGAATTTCCAAAACAATCCAATAGGAGATATTGGACGATTCTTAGTACAAGGTGTTGGATATTCTAGCTTGTATAGATTAGTTTCAGGTGCACAAAACGCAATGGGCGAAGCATTTTCAAACGGTGTTAAAAGATACGATACAATCAAAGTTGCGAAAAGAACATTGTCCACTGTAGTAGGTGATGTAGACGATTCTACAACGAAAATCCAAAAGATGATTGATAACCTAGATGAAAGCATTTTGGGCCTACCAACCACTTTAGATGACGCTCTAAGCCATGTTACGAGATTTACTTCAATCAATCATGATTTAGATAGGTCTCAAAAGCTATTCTCGGCAATTAATGATTCCATTTTGACATTCGGTGGTGATTCTGAGGGGGTAAACAATGCGGTTACTCAGTATTCTCAAATCATGGGTTCTAAAATGGATGCTCGTACATTGAGATCAATGGAAGATGCAGGTATGACACCAGCCTTAACTGCTATTGCAAAGAAATTTAATATGTCATTTGCAGAGTTTAGAGAAGCGTTTACAGGTTCAAATCCAACTATTTCATTACAACAATTTGAAGATGCTCTGATTGAATTGGATGAAAAAGGTGGTGGTGGCCTAAATTCGTTGGCAACTATGGTTAAATCATCTGTAGCCACAATCTCAAACGGTCTTGACTTAATCCCTAAGAGATTTAGTAAAGCCGAAGAAAAGTGGTTAGGTGCATTAGATGAGGTTTCAACGGAATTAACAGGAGCTACAATTTACGGAAATATCTATAAACTTTCTCAAAAAGTTGAAGGCTTAGGAGATATAGGAGCAAACTTCATTAGAAGCCATAAAAAAGAAATTGGCGAAGGCATAGACTTCATTAAAACGAAGTTCTCTGAATTATTGAGCGTTTTAAAAACGTTTAGTTTCAAAGATTTTGTTGGTGGATTTAAACAAGGATTAGATGATTTCAAAGGAGCAATTGATTTCTTCAAGCCTCTTGTTAGCGGTCTATATAATTTTGCAAAAGATAAAATCACCGAAATGGGAGACGGAAGCTTTTCTAAAGGATTAGGACGTTTCGTATCAGACTACATCCAAATTGGTATTGGATTAAAGTATGCTGGTAAGTTAATGAAACTTGGAAGCGGTGGAATTAGCCTTTTAGGAGATTTAGTAAACATTTCTTCAAAATTCAAAGGAAAAAGTTTCAATATTCCATTCCTAGGAAAATTAGGGAGTAAATTTAGTTCTATTAAAGATGCATTCAAGAGTTCAGATGAGATTACTACTGCGGTAGGCACTCCAAAAACTTTTGATGTAGAAGGATTTAAAAATAAATTATCTTCATTAGCTATCATAGCTGGTGGGGCAGGAACAATTATTCTTTATTGCAAAGCTATAAAGGAAATTGAAAAGAATGTTCCAAATGACATTACAACATTGCCTATGCGATTAACAAATTTGTTCTCTGTAATGGGATTGATGATGGGAGCTAACACACTTAATGCAGCAGTTTCAAAAGTATTAGAGATGAACAATGCCTTAACAGGATTGGCAATGATGATTGGTCAAGGCGGAGCTTTATGGCTATTTGCAAAAGCTATGCAAGAGCTAGATAAAACTATGCCTGATGGATTCGATACATTCAATGATAAGTTATTAGGATTATTTGAGTGCATTGGCTCTATGACACTTATTACAGGTATTCAAGGTGGTGCTGGTGTCCTAACGGGTGGAATCACTACATTGGCCCAAGTGCTAGGAATGGTAACAACAACAGGACTAGCTGGTACGTTGATTGCTTGTGCTAAGGCTATGCAAGAAGTCGATAAGAATGTTCCTTCAAACACAAAAGGATTGAAAAAGAAAATCCAAGGAATTATGGATGTCATAGATATGTTTGAAGGTGGAGGAACATATTCTTCTTGGTGGAGTCAAGTTATTAAAAGTTCTGAGTCTTTATGGAAAAATATGGAGACTTGGAATATTACTAGGATTCTAAAGAAACTTGTTACTATTGGAGAATCAATTTCAAAAGTGCAAGGAATGAGTATTGATAGCAGTTCTTTCAACGATCAATTCAAAGATATTCAAGAGGTAATCAAGAATATTAATGATTTTGAGTTCCCAACAGTTAGTACATCAAGTGCAACGAACATTGCAGATGCAAACAGTATCGTTAAGAACTATACAACAATGGCTTCTAGCCTTTCTAAAATGTCTAGTATCAACGGAAGTTCAATTAACGTCGAGAATTGTACAAGCATTTTAAAGAATGTAGCTAGTGTTGTTAGTGAAATGAAGAAGATTGTATTCCCTGATGTTACAAAGAGTATTAAATCTAATTTAAACTCTACAAATGCTCAAGAGTTCCTAGATACATTGAAGATTTTGGAACAGATTGTTCCTGAATTTGGAAACTTGCAAGCAACAATCACAAACAATCCTTTACCAAATGCAGAGGATATTAAAAAGACAATCACTAGTATTTCTCAAGCGATTGGATATATTTCTGCAGCTGGTGTTGGAACAGGAAAAGACAAGAATATGTTGTCTTATAACTTGAGACAAATGCCTGATTCTAAGCTATTTAATAACGCACTAAAGGCGATTACAACTTTAGGCGATATAATCCTCAAGTTTGGAACTTTGAACGTCTATTCAACTGATTTCGACTTTGAAACACTGAAAGCCAATATTAAGAGTATTGGAAATGCAGTGAATGAAATGGCAACCAACAAAGGATTAACTGAAAACCTAGAGAATATGGACACAGTTAATAAGACTGTTTCTAAGTTGAAAAAAACGTGTGAAAGCTTAAATTCTATCGTTGGATTAAATCTAGACTTTGTTAAGGTTGGAGAAGTCACAACAGGTATTCAAACATTCCTAAACAATGTTAAAGGATTGAAAGTTGGAGAAGCTACTACAGATGTTGTTACAGAAGTAAACTCAATCGTAACTTCCTTCCACAATATGGCAACAACTTTATCAAACATGAAGTCTGAATTTAATACCTCTGGTACAGATATGGCAAATGGAATTATTGAAGGTTTCAAAAGTATTGATATTGAAGGTTCATTTGGAACTAAGATTGATAATGCTAAAGCTTCATTGAAGAAGAAAAGCTTCAAATCCGTAGGTAAGAAGTTTGGAAAAGATGTTGTGAGTGGATTCAGTGAAGGTATCTCTAATATGTCTAGTTCAATATCTAATCAGATTACTATGATGTATGGATATTCAACACGATTCACAGATTTAGGACAATACTTAGGAAGTGCATTTAAAAATGCGTTCAACAATCAATCAGGAAGCATTAATACAGGTGGTGCAACCACTCCTACAGTAAACAGAGGTAACGAACCAATAGGAAACAATATGAAGTTTGCTAAAGGTGGCCCAGTTTACTTAAAACGAGGCGGACAACCTGTCGTTATGAAGCCTAGTGGAACAGATACAGTACCAGCTATGTTGACTCCTGGTGAGTATGTAATGAAACGTAGTGCAGTTAAGAACGCAGGTCAAAGCTTCATGGATAAAGTAAATAACATGGATTTGAAAGGTGCGTTCAGAGAATTGTCTACTAGATATGGTTCTCAAGTTGGAAGCGTTGTTAATAAGAATGTGACTATCAACAATAACGATAACCGTGTTACGAATAACAGTATCGCTTTTAACGAAGGAAACGAAAGAAGGCAGGCTATCAAAGTAGGTAGATGCTTGAGAGGTTTGGCATAATGACTTGTTATAACTTAAACCCATTAAAAACATACGTTCAGTTCAATGATCTTGTAATAGACAGTGCAGAGGAGATTTCCTCTGCCTCTCTAAAGCAAGACACAAAGACTGCAACGCAAGAATATAGTTACGGACATGGTAGTTATGTTGCTTTCCAAAAGAATCAACAGTTTCTTACGGAAGGTGATTTGTCCTTAACATTGAATTTTAATTATGAACATTTTCATGATGAAGATAGAAGATTCCTACGTGACTATTTCAATTTGAATTTGCTTAAACCTGGAAGGTTATGGGCAATTCAAGATAACAAATTGATTTGGGCATGGGCCTATGTCACAGGATTTAGTGAAGATTACAAAAAATACCAAGGCTATTTATCAATGGATATTGATTTTAAACTTTGGGAAGGTGTATGGCATATTGCAGATACAAAGAAAACATTCTTAGTTCCCTACTCTGTATGTAATATCCTTGATTGTGAGGATTTCAGAGATGCTCAAGAGTGCTTATCGTGTTGTGTTACTTGCCCCCCTGATATGGAAACTTGCAATTCGTGTTTATGCGATTGTGGAGACATTACAGAGGAAACATCTTTATGCGTAATGGGAACTAAAGCATTGGAAGATTTTATGAATTGTGGCAATTCATACAAGATTGTCTATGATTGCATCAAAGGTGAACAAATTTTCGGTGATGATTTGATTAAGAACAAAATCTGTAAAAAAGATTATTGTATTGAGTCAATTGCTGGAAGATTCTACAGTGGAACAGTATTAGATACCGATAAGGTCAAATTGATTCTAGATGGTAAATTCCAAAACCCTGAAATTGAAATCAACGGAAACAAAATGATGATTTTAGGTGAATATGATGGAATTTTAACACTTGATTCAAGTTGGAACTTATACTTTACTGCGGATGGATGTTGTGCATCAGAGGAAGTAGATTTAGATAATCTAGTGATCGAAGATGAATTTGGGTTCACAGTACATCATGGAATGAATAGATTAGTGGTCACAGGCTCATGTTGTAAGATGGCTTGTGTATATATAGATGTTGATGAACTTACAAATTAAGGAGGCTTGCAGTGGCGAATGTAAAAAGTTATTGCACTGCTTGTGGAAAGTTAAAAGAAAGCAGTGCAGAGTTTATCCAAAATGGTGTTACAGATTCAATCTGTACGTCTTTAGGAAACGATACAGGCTTAAATCCTGATAATGGTAATAATACGTGTACAGACATGGAAAATGCCAATGATTGTCTTACAAAAGGCTTGTATGACATCATAGATGGATTTGATTTGTGTGATTGGAAATTATTCATGAGTCAATATGCCAACAATGATTACAACATGAAAGCAGCTATGATTTGTTGGATGTGTGGATTGCAAGACCAGTTGTATAATCTTCAACTTCAAAATTTGGCAATCGAAACGCAATATACTATTGAACAGTCTACACCTGGATTGAGCGTTGAAATTGACAGACAAGGTAATTTCACATTCAAATATTCAGATTGGATTCACACTAGTGATTACGAGAAAGTAGCGGACGGAGTTATTACAGGAAAAGTAGATTTCTGTATGAAGCCTAACAAAGATAAGAGTGCTACATACAAATTCAACAGTGTTACATTGAAACACTACTCTTATAAAATGACAGGAGTTCAAGCTGGTTCAGCTCCTACTGTTTCGATTCGTGTTCCTAATAAGAGTGGGTCGTTGTTTTATTCAAAAACAACAAACGCTTCATTTGAAGAAGATATTAACAAAACAGTGGAATTAAGCATGAGTGGAACAGTAAAAGCTGGAGAAACAACGAATTGGTTGCAGTTCCTTTCTATTTATGTTGATTGGATAGAAGATGATGAAATATCTCTACACACTCGTTTTGTAAATGATAACAAGGTAAACTTCGTTATCTGTAGAGATTAGGAGGTACACATAAATGAATAAAGATGTTTGTTCTGCTTGCGATTCTTTGAAAGCTACAAGCAGTAATTTCATTCAAAAAGGTGTAACAGATGCTATTTGTGCAAATCTTAAAGCAAATCAAGGGTTTGAAAATAAGGGCCATAACAACTGTACAGATATGCACGATATGAACGATTGCTTATTAGGTGGGTTGTTAGAAAAGATTGATACATATGATGTTTGTGATGTAAAAGAAGCTATCAAAGATTTGGAAAAGAATTTAATCAGTATCATGGATGTAATGATTTGTTCTGATTGTGGGCAATGGGAAGAAATCGAAAAGCTATGGGCAGAAATCCAAAAGATTTGGAATGCTATCAGAGATTTACAAAATAAGGTCGGAAAATTTGAAGGCAGCATTGGAGATATGTACAGTGCGGTTGAAAAGATTCTTACAAATCTTAAAAACAGTGGAGCATGGAAACAAACAGGAGATACTGTATTTGAAGGAAAATTCAATGACGGAAGAAGCATTGCTACAGGTAATATCAATATCTTTGGTGGTACTCCTGATGGAAATTCATACATCCGTACTAATAACGGAAGTTCTGAGAATGATTTGGCTGGTGGTGTTTAATGGCATGGCAAAACTTTCACGGAGCTTACGATAACACAGGGCCATACGCAAACGTAGTATTAGGTGGAAATCCAGGTGATACCGCAGACTTTGGATTCCCACTTGCTGCTGCCCATGCAAAAGGCTATGGAAAAGGTATCAACTTTTCAGATGATGGAAACTATGGTGTTACGTTCACATTAGATTTAGTTGGATATGTTGTAACGGATGCTGGTCAATATACAGGAAACGGAAAGTATGTACAGTATGGTGGAAGATATAACTATATTTTGATCATTAGCGTTTCTAACAACAATAAAGCCTCATGGAGAGAGATTTACAATCAAGTAATATTCTCTCATGCCGATACATGGGCATTAGCTTATTCATCAGGATGGGAAACAGTGGCGCAAAATAGTCAATGGAGTGGTAAGTTACAACTTCCGACAGATACAACACACGTTAAAGTTGAATTAAGAGGTGAAGATGCTACATTACCTTACGAGAATATATATTCTATTCAACAAGTTATCCCTGATTTTAGACCATGGGCAATAAGAAAAGGTAAAGTGTTCTATTCTTTGGATAGAGCTACAGGATGGTTTAAAAAGAGAGTTAAAGGCTCTTGGGCCACTATTGGCAAATATAGTGCTGATAAAGCGAATAAAGAAAACCAAGGGTCAAGTAGAATCAGAAAAAATGGTAAATGGGTAGGACAAGGCAAAATTGGTAGTTAGGAGTAAATATGATTCCTTACTTTGAAATATTAGAATTTGGAAAAGTTAAGAAAAGATTCAGAGAGGCTTTAAGCACAATCAGTTTTTCAAACGAGTTAATGACAGTACCTGAAATGCAAATCACAATTCCTAACGAATACTACGATTTAATCTCAGGAAGAAAAGAAATGAGGGTAATCATGGATTGTGGAGTTTTCTACGGAATGATTACCAACTATAAACCCTCTGTAAGTGGTTTAAACATATCTCTAACGCACGTAATCAACGAATGGGAATACAGACAAGTCCCAACAAATTATGCGGTTAAAAACGCTCTTATAAAGAACGTATACGAAAGCGAAGATATGTATTATTCGACTCAGTGGAAGATGAATTTTGAAACTGAGATTGATAACGAAAAGATTGACTATGTTTATTCTAGACAATCTAAATTGGATGCACTTACTAAAACTTGTGAATTGACACAATCTGTTTATTGGAGAGTTCCATTTACAAATGATAAGCAAGTTGAAGTTGGATATTTTGGAAAGAAACAACCTGTTATGCTTTCTAATAAACCAACGTTAGGAAGAAACTACAGAATCATTGGTGAGCCAACAATGGAAACAAATTTTTCGGATGTTATTAACTTAGCTACAGTTTATGCTAATAAATCTGATAGTGGTATGTCCTCTTTGTCATTAAGAGAAGTATATAACGATAAAAGCTTACAGAACCCTAAGTTTCCTGTAGTTATTTTGAGATCAAACATAAATAACGAGCGTGATTATGAATATGTAGACTTTCCTAAATTAGCTCCTAACAATCAATTGGAGTATTCGATTATTGATACGGAATCAGTTGGATATGAAAGCGGTGTATTCATTGAAGGAACATTTGCTTTTGATGATTTATCGCCATTTAGTCTAGAGGACATGACAAAAGACTCTAAAGACTATAAATGGGTCATTCCTAAAGAACAAAGATTTTTGACGGATACAGAGGAAATAAACAACGCTAAAGCCTTATGGCACTCTTTAAAAGACATTTGGAGCAAATCTGCTATTGCTGCTTTATGTGGTTCGTGTCACGTAGAATCAACCTTAAACCCTAACTTGTATCAAATGGGTGATGTTCCTGATTCTCAAAAAGGATTTGGATTGGTTCAATGGACACCATACACACGAATTACAAATTGGTTAGGCTCTCATGGGTATACAAGCTACACAATGTACGGAAAAGGGGAAGTAGCTAAGTTAGTTGAAGAATGGTCAACAAACGCTACAAATGGGCCTTGGATTCCTACTCCTTCATATAACATTACATTCCAACAATGGTCACACATGGAAGCCGATATGAATTACATGGTAATGGCTTTTATGGCAGATTATGAACGTGGTGATACATCTATTGATTTACAGTATCAAAAACGTATTGAATTTGCTCAACGTGTTTATGGTTTGATTCCTGAGTGGGAACAAGACGATAACGGAACTACAACCGATACGGATAAAACACAATCTCGTCCTTGGAATGCTCAGAATTTTATCAACACATGGAATGGTCAATCTATCGACATGGATGGTGTACCTCCTGAGCAACCATATCAATGTGTAGATGCTTGGAAAAAAGCATTGCAGACATTAAATTATCCTGACCCAACGAGAGCTATTGGCGGTGATGGATATGCAGATTACATTTGGTATAACAGAGATGAATTAGGCTATTCTCAATTCTTTGATTATGTTGATACACCTCAATTTGGCGATTGGTGCATATTCGGTAGAGGTGGTGACACACCTGCATCACACGTTGCAATGTACGTTTCAGATGCTGGTAATGGTAGAGCTAATTTCTTTGGCCAAAACCAACCTTATCCGTATTGCAATACCACAACAATAAGCACATCAAATATCATTGGTATTTTCAGAGTAAAGAGTGTTTATGTACAACAGAGCATTGACCCTGAGTCTACAAACGGAACAACTATCATTACTGACAACGATAGGATTTATGCGGCCAAGGTTGTATATGATTGTGCCTGTAGAAAACTAATTAATGCAAGAAGAAAGTTTTCTATCAACACTTCTTGTGAAGCATTGCCTAAAGAAGTAAATGTAGGTGATAGAATCAGATTTATTTATGATCTCAATTTATTGCAATTGGGAAGTTGCAATAGATACATGAAACGTATTTTAAAGCAAGATGATTGGTTCTATATCACAAACATACAAAGAGAAATAGATAAAACAGGAGTTGAAATAGACACATTGACTCTAGAGAAATTCCTAAGAACAGATAGAGACGGAAAGAGTGGTTAGTTATGGATATTAGTAAGGCGATAAATATATTAGCTGATAGTGTCTATGATTTGAAAGAAAAAGGAAGATACAATTCCATTCAACGTAGAAACCATATAGTTGATTTTTATGGGTACGAGTTCCCTAGATGGGGATGTTCAAGTTCTAAACCAGCGGTAATAGGAATGTCAATTTCTCAGGATTTGATTTATTATGAGCGTTTTGAGTTTAAACTAGTAATAGATAATTCTACTGCTACAAACTTTAATGTTGAGATTGAAGGAATAGACATGACACCGTATTTCAAGCAGCAATTCAACGGAGCGTGGATTACAGGCAATGGACTATGGCCTGGGCAATACTCGAATTTTGATGTTCTTAAAGCTTGTGGGTATCTTTCAGAGGATGAGAGAAATAGAATATTAGATCCAGGATATAAAACAATCAAAGTAACAGGAAACGGAAATTTTGATTGTACGTTAGTAAATTATCTTAAATATAGTCATGTAAACAGATAAGAGGTATCTATGAATAGATATGAACAAAGGATTGAAAACCTATCAAATCATGTAAAACAAAATCCTAGAGATTGGCAGTCTGCCATATCGCTATTGAAACTGAACAGTCAACAAATTGACTTTAAAAGAAAACAAAAACAACAGTCTGCTAGATTGTCTATCAAAGCATACAAAAAGGAGGTTGTGTAGATGGAAAACAAATATAGCACTTCGGGAATTGGAGAAGATATTATCCGTAGTTTTACACAAATTGCAAGTGCAGAACTACATGCTAAAACCTTATTAGAAAAACGTATTTCAGAGGTTGAGAACGGATTAATTAGTGAAGAAGAAATTCCTGATAATTTAGAAAAGATTGAAGCACTAAAGGATGAAATTGATGATTATGCCAATATCAGACGTTCTCAAATGCTTTATCTATACAATTCTTTTGGCGGCAAAGGGGATAGAGAACAGTGGTGTTTAGTTAAACATTTAAGTATGGCTATGTACACTGCATTTGAAGCGTATCAAGCTTCGGATAGAGACCCTGAATTATTGAATATTGCTTTGGAGATTAACAAGAAGTTCATTGAAGCTTGCACTAAGTTCTTAGGTGTAGAAATTACTTCTTGTGCATCTTGTTTTGCAGACATTATGAAAGCTGGAGGAAAATAATATGCAACCTGTAGTATGTAACAAAGATATGGCAGTAGTATTTCCTTTAAAAGATGGTGATTGTCAATTTTGGCTAGAAATCGTTGATTCAGTAAATGATATTACTAATCCAAGTAGAGACCATGCGTATGTTGATTCAAAAGGATTATTCTATATCTACAACGGAAAAGAAATTCAAGTAATCAATGACCATGCGAATTTAAAAATCAAATTGGGAAATATGATTGGCGATATTTCTAATCAATTGGATTTAATGGAAATTCTAAATCAATTCGTAAAGACAATTTCTGTAAACGGGACAAACATTGCCAAAGACAACGAAAAAAACATTGCTATTCAAGTGCCTATCACAACTATTAAATTAGATGGAAATACAATTAGTCCTGTTGATTATATTGTCAATCTAGATTTAGCTAGTGTTTATGCAAAGAAAACTGAAATCCCTAAAAATGTATCTGAACTTCAAAATGATGCTGGATATATTAAACAAGAAGTTGTAGATCAATTAGTGCCTATCAAAACAATCAAGGTTAATAACGTAACGATACCGCCTGATGAAAACCATGCAGTAAATATTGAAGCGATTCGTTATAAAGTTGGAACTGCCGACCCTACTACAACAAATTGTCCTAACGGATATTTCTACTTTCAGATAGGAGACTAATCTATGGCTTATGTAGGTGGAGGATGGGAATTACTTGCAAGCCATCTGATTTGGACATACAGTGGCAGATGCAATATGTATTTCCAAGTATACGCATCGAGCGAACAAGATGCTATAAATAATAGGTCTACAGTCCATACAAGAACTCGTATTTTAGTTGAAAATAAAAACCCAAGCTATTCAGGTTATCGTGTCGAACAAGATTGGTCAGCTAGTGTTACAGGAGCGCCGGATTACAGTAGCCATGCTACATTAACAGATGGTGGTGCTGGTACGAACAAGGAATATGTTCTACAAAATGGTTCATTTACTGTTGACCATGATTTTAATGGTAATGCATCAAGCAAAGTGCATTATTGGTTTAATGGAACATATACAGGAGCTATAGGTAGCCCTACAAGCACAAATATAGTAGACATCTCGCTTCCTAATATTGATAGAACTGCACCAAAAGCAACGATTAGCAATATTGGAAGTACATACAATACAATGTACTGTACAATTTCAGTTCCGTTTGAGTCTGAGGAAAACCAATGGAGTCGTGACGGTAAAACATGGACGGATTGGAATAAAGCAATAAAAGCCGATACGCCTTTTGTAGATACATGGACAGGATTAAAGCCGAACACAAAATACACTGGATATTATCGCTTCAAAAGAAAATACAATGGAGTTTGGAGTGAAACAGTCGATTTTACTGCAACCACTAAATATCCTAATGCGCCTTCAAAAGGAAGTGTTTCTTTAAGCTCGGTAACGTCCAATTCTGCAAAAGTTAGTTGGAGTGGATTCTCATTAGGAGACATGGCCACGGATTATTCTTATCAAACATCTAATGATGAAAAAAAATGGACAGACCAAGGTAAAGCAACAAGCTTAACTCTTAGTGATTTGAAACCTAATACAAACTATAAATTCTATGTAAGAATGGTCGATAACTATGGTCAACCTTCGTTAGCAGCTAGTACATCATTTACAACATTGAACCCTGAAAAACCAAACGTAGGTGGTATTGAATGTACACGGTTAACACCGTATGGCGGTATGTTTGCTTGGTATGGATTCTCTGCAAATGAAGGAGCTACGATAGACCATTACGAATATTCGCTAGACAATTCAAATTGGATTAACGTAGGAACTGATACGCAAATTCATTTAGACAATTTAAGCCCTGAAACAAGTTATACATTATACGTTCGTGTAGTTGATAACTTCGGTTCTAAATCAGATAGTGCTACATGCGATTTTAAAACATTGGTTGACCAATTTAAACTTGCGTACAATACAAATTTGTATCAAACAGAAATTCTAACTAAAGACGGAGTAGACATCTTGGCTAAGAATGGAGTTAACTTGATTGTTGATACAATTGGAAAAGAGCGATTAAGGACTGCCAAGGTTTTCTACAACGACAATGGAGTTATAAAGAAAATAAAAGCAGTTTACTACAACAAAAAAGGTAATATTCAACACTATAAAAGCTATGAAAATTAAATAGGAGGTACATATAATGGGAGTTAGAATACAAGAATTGCCTGAAACAACAGGCATTAACAAGGAAGATTTATTGATCGTTGAAGATGGACAAGGAACTAAAAAAGGTACTGTTCAACAGTTAGATGATTCTTTAGGTGTAAGTATGCTTAGAAAAGAATTTGAAGCGTTGGGATTATCTGTAGACGAAGAAGGATATATTGTTCAGGAGGTACAAGAATAATGGCAAAACACAAAATTTTAACAGATGAAACAGGAGAAAAAATTGTAAAAGCATTGAACATCATTGCTCAAAATGGAATTTCATATCAACCAATGGATTGGCAGAAGGTAAGAACATTAATTGCAAACGGAGTCGGTGAAAGTGCGTTTGCTATTGGTACGCAATTATTAGAGGATTGGACTGATACTGCGGACAATAACACTAAATATACATTGCCTTGGCAAGTCAATCACTTTGAAGATATGACTTTAGAGGACGGAGAAGTTGTTCCTGGAATGTGGTTACAATCACACTATACTTTGCCTTTTGGTATTCAATTTTCGCATCAGAGAGCGTTTCTAGCGTGTCCTGATGGACTTAGTGCTGGTACTTACAATTTCGATTTTGCAAAGGCATGGGGAAATAATGTTAAACCAGGAATTAATTACCAATTCACATTAAATAAGCCTGTAGAAAGAGGTGGTAGATTATCTGGATGCTACGGAGCACCTGACCAAGCACCTTCAAATTGGAAAGTTTATTCATATGGTAAAGATGGAATTACAATAAACGAGACAGTAAATGTTACTGTTGGTAGCGGTGGAACTAATCTAGGAACAATCCCATACGATAGTCGAAGTGGAAACTTAAACTCAGTACAAGAATTGGCATATGGATGGGATCGTTGGAAAACATCTGCGTTACGACAATGGCTAAACTCAAGTAAGCCAAAAGGACAGTGGTGGACACCTCAGGATCAATGGGATATTTGTCCTGACCAATTAGCTTCTAAAGACGGATTCCTTTGTGGTATGCCTGAGGAAATGCTAAATTGTTTAAAAAAAGTAAAAGTTGTTACTTACGCTAGCACTGTAAATGATGAAGGTGCAGAGGATATTACATATGATTATGTTACGTTACCTTCACTATCTCAGATGTTCATTAAACCACAAACTAGTGGTGAAGGTGATGTTCACACCTATTGGAAAAGAAGAAGCGGACGTACAACACCTTGCGAATGGTGGAAAGATTATCCAAATATGGTTGAGTATTCCATTGCTAACAAAACATCACCTCAGAGCGTCCCGTTGCGTTCAGCCAGCCAAGGCGGTGCTTGTCTTACTTGGAGTGTGGGCACTAGTGGCCATGTCTACGGCAGCTACGCTTCTAATGCGAATACGTTCGCCCTGCTTGTTTGCATCGCATAAATCTAAAATAGGGGCAGACAACGTACTGCCCCATGCAATGAAAGGAATTATTAAATGGCAACGAATGTAAATGAAAGAAATGTACCTGATACACCGACAAATAAAATGTTGGATTGTTTATGGGAAGCAAGAAACTTGTCTTTGTATACTGTAAAGATTTGTTCAAACACAAACAATTTTCCGCCTGAGTATTATCAAACAATGACTGGCGATATGATTAAGAAATCTAAAGATATATACAGACTTGGAAAAAGAGCAAACGCAATCTATGTTCAAGGCAAGACAGGACATGAAAGATGGGAAGAACGCAGTAGATACCAACGTGAAGCCATTTTCCTTTGCGTAGATTTATTATCTGATATAGATGTTGCAAAAACATTATTTAACATTCGTGGAAAACGAGTTAAATATTGGACTAAGCAAGTAGTAACGGTAAAGAGAATGTATATCGCATGGCACAATGCAGATAAAGAACGATATGCACAATATATTAATTAGTTTTTATTAATAAATACTAATAATTACGGGATGTAGGTTGATTCTCAGAACGTCCCATTGCGTTCAGCCAACCAAGGCGGTGCTTGTAATACTTGGAATGTGAACACTAGTGGCAATGTCAACAACAACAACGCTTCTAATGCGAATACGTTCGCCCCGATTGTTTATCAATTTAAACTATATGGTCAACCTTAGATGTTGATACGATTTGATATGTGTAAACAAGGAACCTCATCCCTGCTCATTAGAGCGAACAATACCGCAGAATATACATAAATCAGTGTATTTTGCCACCGATGTTAGAGCCTCTTAAAAATAAGATGGTAGCTAACTATGACGGAAGGAAACTATTATTTTGAAAATAAAAGAATATATTACAGACTACGATCAATTGTTTGATTCAATGTTGAAATGTAAGAAAAATGTATCTTGGAAACCAAGTGTTAAATCATTTGTATTAAATGGTGTAGAAAATTGTTTGAAGATGGAAGAACAATTGCAAAATGATACATGGATAAACAGAAAGCCTAAACCGATTGTTGTTACATATCCAAAAAGAAGGGAATGTTTAAGTATTCCTTTTAGGGATAGAGTTTATCAACGTAGTATTAACGATAATTCATTATATCCTCAAACTACAAAACACTTTGTTTATACAAATATAGCTTGTCAAAAGTTTAAAGGAACTAAGAAAGCTATGGATGTAATGAGACATTATCTTCATAGATATTACATCAATAACAAAACAAATGTAGGCTATGTTGTATGGATAGATATACATGGATATTATCAAAATATGAGACATAAAGATGTCAACGAATGTTTTTATAAGATGTGCGATTCAGATACTGCTAGTATGTCTAAAGATGTGTTAGATACACAATATTCAGGGGATATTGGATATAATCCAGGTTCTCAAATGGTTCAGATTGCTGGCATAAGCTTGTTGAATGAATTAGACCATTTCATCAAAGAAAAACTACATTGCAAAAGTTTCATAAGATATATGGATGATTCCTATTTGATTACAAATGACAAAGAAAAAGCGAAACAATGGAAGAAAATAGTTTGTGATAAGTTAATCGAATTAGGGTTTGAACCTAACCCAAAGAAAGCCAAGGTTCTAAGAATAGATAAAGGATTTATGTTTCTTGGATTTAAAGCTACATTATCAAAAACGGGCAAGGTTTATTACAACCTAAGTTCAGAAAATATAAAACATGAAAGGCGAAAATTAAAGAAACAAGTCATTAAAGCTAAGAAAGGTGAAATGACAAAAGAAGAAATTAATGCAAGCCTTAATAGTTGGAAATCACACGCAGAATTAGGGAATACGTACAAATTGTTACAAAGAATAGATGCGTATTATGCTAATCTATGGAAGGAGATAAAATTATGATTATCAAACAATTAGATGTTTCTATCGACAAACAAGCGGAAGAAGAATATCAAGCTTCTCAAGTTCAATCTACAAAAGATGAATTGGCAAATCAAAAGTTTTTAACAGAGTATGTTGCTTGTATGGCAGGAATTGAATTGCCTGTCGACGAAGAAGAAACGGAGGGAATGACTCATGTACAGGATTTTGAGTAATCAGAAAAGCAGGGTGATTGACGGAAAGTATAGCAAAGATAATTATATTTTCTTAGTAGAACAAGCTTATAAGAAAAAGAAAATCACTAAAGCAGAATATCAAGAGTTGATTGATTTTGATTAATTTCGAGTACATTCAATATTTATTAGATATCATTGATAAGCAAAATAAAATCATTCAAGAACAGAATGAAATTCTATATATGAATGGAATTGATGTTTTGGATAAAGAGAAAGGGTGATAATGTACGTCCTTTTCTTTTCGTTATATAATTGATATGCCATAAAACAGTACCTCAGAAAATATGAGAGAGATGAAATATTTTGGGAGGTGTAAATTTATGAATGTACAAGATTTTTTAACTTTATTACAGACTGCTGCTACTTTAGTTTGTGGTGGATTAGCTTTATATTTTAAATTCAGTACAAAAGCTAAAACTAAAGCAAAGGAAGTTCAAGAAGTGATTTCCAAAATTACTGCACAAGCAGTAGTTTACATTAAAGAAGCAGAGGACAACTACAAAGATACAACTAATGCAGGTGGCAAGAAGTTTGAAGAAGTTGTTAGTAAGCTTTATGATCTAGTACCTGATGCATTGCATGGAATTATCACAAAAGAAATGATTAGTGAAATTGTTCAAAGTACTTTTGATGAAATTGAAGAATACGTTAAGATTCAATTAGATAATGGAATTGATAAAATCAACGTCAAAGGTGACTAATGGGAAAAGTTATCACTATTGATTTAGAATATGTTTTATGGCTTTTAGGGTTCATTGCTTCCGCTTGGGGAGTAGTTAAAATCATTAAAGAAGTAAAGAAACCTAATGACGATTTAAAAGAAACCGTTAGAAAACACGAAGAATGGTTAGCAAGAGACAATGAGAGAATAAAATCAATCGAAAGCTTAGTTATCACACAAGAAGGGATTAAGAAAGAATTGAATGAACATTCTAGAATGTTAGGGGAACATGAGGAAAGATTAGAAGAAGATAAGCAACGTGGTAATTTGACATTAAAAGCAAATATCGCAATTATCAACAATATGCTTTCTGAAAACGACAAAGACAAGCTCCAAGAAACTAGAGACGAGATTCAAGACTTTCTGCTAGATAAAAACTAAGGAGAATTAAAAATGGGAACTCCACAAGAGTTTTATAACTATGCTATCAATAAGGTTTTTAATAATAAAGGGCAAATAATGAACATCAACTATGTTCAAAGTGTAGAACCATATGGTGGACAATGTGTTTCATTAATTCAAGGATTGATGGCATGGGGAGGGAAGCCATGTATTGCACGTGGCAATGCCAAAGATTGGTGGTTCAATCGAGCAAATAATGGTGTTTTAAGTTACTTTGATGTTGTTACGGGTGCTCCCCAAAATGGTGATGTGGGAGTGTCTGTAGGTGGTGATGCAAGATACGGACATATATTTATCTATTGGGAAGGCAGAGCACTTTCTCAGAACGTTCTAGGCAAACCTAAAGCTATGTTATGGCCTTTAAACTATCAAGGAGCTATTTGGGGATATTTAAGACCTAAATTCTATACTAATGCTTCTACATATGATGCTTCTCAATTGATTAAAGAAAATGGAATGGCAACTTTCAACAATGATACTGCTATCGTTATTCATAGAGATACACCAACAGGTGCTTCTTACGGAACATTTGTAAAGGGCGAAAAACAAGTCTATACAGAAAAATGGGTAGGACTTGGACATAGATGGATTTCATGGATTCATACAAATGGAGTTAGATGTTTCGCAGCAGTCAGTGGCAGTGAATCATATGGTGTTGAGCCTTGGGCCACAATCGGTGCTCCTGAAACACAAGATATTGAATTAACTCAGGAAGATGGTATCGCAACATTCATTGTTGATGGTGTGCATAAGCACTATGATAATCCAAGTGGAGAAATATTTGGACAATGCAATTCAGGAGATGAGATTCGTTATTATTGGAAGTGCGTTACAAATGGACATAGATACGTTGTTGGAAAAGAAGGAGACAGAAAGTTCTTTGTTGCAGTGTCCGCTACAGAGGATAGAAGCCAAATGTGGGCCAAATTCAGAGCGCCTGATACAAATACTGAGGAAGATACAAAAGAGCCTTCTAAGCCTTCTACAGAGCCTTCTAAGCCGCCTACAACGGATTACACTAAGAATGTTAAGGGGTACGGAATTGATATTTCAGAACACAACAGTTCAGATATTGATTTATCAAAATATGACTTTGTGATTTTGCGTGCTTCCTATGGAGAATACACTGATAAGAAATTTGAATACTTTGCAGATAAATGTGAACAATTAAAGATTCCTTATGGTGTGTATTGCTATGATTATGCGTTAGATGATAGTCAAGCTAGAGCGGAAGCAGAGTATGTATATAATCTAATCAAAGACAGAAATGTTCAATTAGGTGTATGGCTTGATATGGAGGATGCAGATAATTACAAGAAGAAAGCTGGTGTCTTAACAAAAGAAAGATGTTCTTTCTCTTGTAAAGTATTCTGCGACTATATGAGTGCTAAGGGATATTATACAGGTGTTTATACTAGTACTAGTTGGCTAGGAACATTTGTAGAAACAACATATCCTATTTGGATTGCAAATTGGGGTACAAATGATGGTAATATTCAATCAGACCAATCTAGTATTGGTGTTATCCATCAGTATGCAGCTAACCCGATCGACAAAGATATAATCTTCCACGATATTGATTTTTATAAATCAAATCCAAAGAAAGATGAATCAACAGACGATAATGGAAACAAAATCAATGTGACAGGAATCAATAAATTGATTGAACTGTTGCTAAAGATCGTTGAAAAAATCGCTAATTTGTTCAAATAATTGTACATAATGTACGAAATACGACATCAAACACTCATAATTGCACAAAATCTGCAAAAAAGAGGTTTATATGTTTGTAAATACATTATTATCTTGTGAACTATCGTGAACGAAATTTTAATTGGTGGAAATGAAAATCATGTTGCTCCTTAAATATCACGCAAGCTCGAGATAGCCAATTATAAAATAGCTCATCTGCTAGTGTAGAAAGAGTTTCTTAGACCGTATGATGTTTGTACGGTCTTTGCTATTAGTGCTATAATATATGCACATAGATTAGTAGAGTGCACAATACGACCAATACCATAACATGGTATAATATCTATGCTTAGGGGAATACGATCGTATTCTTTTTATCTCGTATACCATTCATTAGGTATAAGGAGAAACGAAACTGCTACGTATTTAATTGTGTGGCAGTTTTTGATATGTTATACTAACAAAGGCCAAAACATGAGAAATTCTAAGTGAACCATGTTAGCTTGATGTACAAATCCAAGTTAGGCATATGGATTTATTAGTATTGATCTATAGTCATTCCAAGCGTGACTGATTGATATTATTTTTATGCAAGTCGACTACAAAGAAATATTATTTTCTTACCACTGAATAGAGTACATTCTAGAAGTACTTGAAAGGTGGTCTTTTTTCTATAAAATTCATACTGATATGATATAATCATGTTGCTAGGAAAAGTAGAGCGATAAAGGCCTAAGCTCTCTTTGGTGTAGTGCAAATTGCAGACGTGCAATTGAATCTTAACATTTCTCTTTGTGGCACTAGCAAACAACAACAAAATGTGACAATTGCTAAAAGCTCCCCTTTTTAGATACTGTCACCAAAACGATTCCATACCTCATCCACATCAGGTATGGTTTTTGTTTTTTTAACAAATCTTAAAATTTATATGCTATATTATTGATGTGTTCTTCATGGATGAACACACCCTTTCTAAGATAACTAAAACTTATGCAAAAGAGTCTCCTTACCAAGCGGGAGACTTTTTTGTTTATATATTATAAGGAAAGGAAACAATAATATGTTTTTGGCATAATGGCATAAAGTGCGTGGCATAAAACATGGAATATTTTTTTAGGTTCAATTAAATAAAATGTGGTCAAAAACAAGAAAATATGAGAACATAAAGTAAACTAGATGAATAAAAAATAAAGGAAAATAAAGAGCTAGAAACTATTCAACAAAAGGAGAAAATTATTCGTAATAAGGGTTGTGAAGCTTTACTTGAAATTGTAAACTCACAAATCATGTTGTATGAAATTGATCAATTGGAAACACCTACAAGTGTGCAAGAGCTTATTGATTTTGGATACTTAAAGAAAGGACAAGATACATGTCCAGATCATAGTCAAGTGGTGATTGAAAATGGACAGGCTATCTCTAAATAAGAATGGTTTTACTTTTGTTGAAATTTTGATCGTACTGCCTATTGTTTCGATTTTAAGTTTTGGTCTTTATTCTAAAATGCATAGTTCACTTTATGTTTTTATGAAACAAGTACAAACTTTATGTATAACGGCCCAACAAAAGGCGTATGTAGAACGTCGTAAGGTATATGTAAGTATTCAAGATTCCATTTTAGTGGATGAAGTGGAGTATGGAATTCCTAAAGATATCGCTTGTGATTCGGTTTCTTTTTACTACAATGCCAAGGGGAATATGTCAAAGGCTTTCTCTTTTCATTGTTCAAACACAAATACGAAGATGAAGCTTGTCTTTCAAGTAGGAGCTGGGAGGGTACGTCTTGAAAAAGAATAATGGCTTTTTATTACAGGATGCGTTATTTGCGTTATTTGTGATTCTAATTTGTTCTTGTTTATTGGCTCAGGGTATATCAACCTTGTATTTTCAAAAGGATTTAAAAATAAATGAAAAGATTGAGAAGAAATGGTTTCACACTGATTGAAGCCTTGTTGGCCTTGTTTATCACGGGTTTAGTAAGTTTACTTGGTTGTATGCTTGTAAGTTGTGCTTTACATTTTGCCCATATGGACATGGATACTCAAAATCAATTTGCGATCTTGCAGCTAAGAAGAGAATTAAGTGTGGCAAGTGAAGTGAAAGTTGAGAATGAACAATTGGAATATATTCTAAATCACGAAAAGTTTCGATTGTACTTTGATAAGCATCGCATTGTAAAAAGTCCGGGCTATGAAATCTATATGGAACAAATTGACTTAGGCTATTTTTATAAGAAAGAAGATGGTTATTATTTGTGGTTTAAAAAGAAGAATAAGATCTATGACTTTGAAATCTATTAATGGATATGCGAGTTGGACAAGTTTGGTTTGTTTGTTTCTTGTGCTTCAAATTGTTTCCTTTTTAACATTAAGTACCATTCAAAATGTATATCTTTTAAAGGCAAATCGTCAAAATATTCTAGAACTATCAATTGTAGATCATGCGAAAAGTATGATTTATCGTAATAATCGCATTAAGTTGTGTCATACAAAGGAAGAGTTGATCAAAGAAAAAGATGAGACAATTATGAATATACACGTACATTTTCAAGATTATTCGACTTATATGGAGTGTACATATGATAATGTATGTATGAAGATTTATTATGATGATAAATCAATCGTGGATGTTGTTATTGACGAACCTTAAAAAACAAGATAGAATTGATGCATAGCGATGAATTAGAGTAGTAAAAGGAAATGGCAATTTACAGAGAGCTAATGTAGGTGAGAATTAGTATTGTACAACCTTTGAACTTGCTAAGGAGCTGATGAGTAATGTTATCCGTATTCTCTGCGATAAAGAGTTAAAGGGGCACAATGAAGATTGTGAACTAAGGTGGTACCGCGTACAAACGTCCTTAGATTTAAAGGGCGTTTTTTATTTTTTATAGGAGGCTAATATGTACGATCATTTAGAAGTAGAAAAGAAATGGCACAAGTATTGGGATGAGCACGAAACATTTAAAACGGATGTTTGGGATTTTTCAAAGCCAAAATTTTATGCGTTAGATATGTTTCCATATCCAAGTGGAGTCGGACTTCATGCAGGACACCCTGAAGGATATACAGCTACAGATATCGTTTCACGTATGAAACGTATGCAAGGCTATAATGTACTTCACCCAATGGGATATGATTCATTTGGTTTACCGGCTGAACAATATGCTGTTCAAACAGGAAACAATCCAAATGGATTTACACAAGAAAATATTAAAACTTTCACAAATCAATTAAAAGAATTAGGTTTTGATTATGATTGGTCAAAAACGATTGCGACATCTGATCCAGATTTCTATCACTGGACACAATGGATTTTTAAACAATTGTATAAAGATGGATATGCAAAATATGTGGATATGCCAGTAAACTGGTGTGAAGAATTAGGAACTGTTTTATCAAATGACGAAGTTATTGATGGTAAAAGTGAACGTGGTGGCTATCCAGTTATTCGTAAAAATATGAAGCAACTTTGTATTGACCAGGCTGCTTTTGCGGAAAGACTTTTAGAAGGCTTGAATGAAATTGATTGGCCTGAATCCACAAAGGAAATGCAAAGAAACTGGATTGGACGATCAACAGGTGTTGAAGTTCAATTTGAAATCGTAGGTGGAGGAAAATTCTCTATCTTTACAACATGTATCGAAACTATCTATGGTATTACATTTATGGTCCTTGCACCAGATGGAGATTTAGTGCAAGAATTAATGCCAAGAATCAAAAACCAAGATGAAGTAAAGGCTTATATCCAGGAAACTGTATCGAAATCGGAAATGGATCGTACAGAGTTAAATAAAGGTAAATCTGGTTGCCGCTTAGAAGGTATTAAGGCAATCAACCCAGTGAATAGTAGAGAAGTGGAAGTCTTTATTGGAGATTTCGTATTAGCTAACTATGGTACTGGTGCTGTCATGGCTGTACCAAGTCATGATCAACGTGACTTTGAATATGCGATTGCCCACAATATTGACATGATTCAAGTTATTGAAGGACAAGACGTCAGTGAGCATGCCTTTGAAAAACAAGATTACTTAGGTAAGGGCTGCAAGCTAATCAACTCTGAAGAATTTACAGGTCTTACTGTAGAAGAGGCAAAAGTAGCTATTACTAAAAAATTGGTGGATATGGGTATTGCCAAAGAAACAGTAAATTATCGTTTCCGTGAATGGATCTTTGCACGTCAACGTTATTGGGGAGAACCTGTACCAATTGTGCATTTAGAAGATGGTACAGATTATGTACTTCCAGATGAAGAATTGCCTTTAATTCTTCCAGAACTTGAAGATTATAAAGGACACAATGGAAAAGCACCTCTTGAAAATGCGACAGATTGGAAACAATACAACCAAAATGGTGTAAAGGGAGTTCGTGAAACAAGTACAATGCCAGGGTCTGCAGGATCTTCATGGTACTATTTACGTTATATTGATCCTCAAAATAAAGAACAATTAGGAAATCCAGAATTATTGAAACACTGGATGCCGGTCGATTTATATGTAGGTGGTCCTGAACATGCGGTAGGTCACTTGATGTATTCACGTATTTGGAACAACTACTTATATGACAAGGGAATTGTTGCATGTAAAGAACCGTTTAAAAAATTAGTTCACCAAGGTATGATCTTAGGTGAAAATGGAATCAAGATGGGTAAACGTTATCCTGAATTTGTAGTGAATCCTTCAGATATCGTTAAAAAATATGGAGCCGATACACTTCGTTTATATGAAATGTTTATGGGTCCATTAGAGCAAAGTAAGCCTTGGTCAATGGCAGGTTGTGATGGTGCTAGAAGATGGATCGACCGTGTTTATCGTTTATTTATTGAGTCTGGTAAAGTTACAGATACAAATGATGGTAAATTAGATAAAGTCTATAACCAGACAGTTAAAAAAGTTACAGAAGATTATGAATCATTAGGATTCAATACAGCGATCTCACAAATGATGATCTTTGTGAATGATGCATATAAAGCAGAAACCATTTACAAGCCATATGCCGAAGGTATCGTGAAGATGTTATCTTGTATTACACCACATATTGGTGAGGAAATGTGGCAATTATTAGGTCATGAAGATACCATTGCGTATGAACCTTGGCCAACTTATGATGAAGCAAAATTAGTGGAAGATACAATCACTTGTGTTGTACAGGTAAATGGTAAGGTTCGTGGTAAATTTATGGCGGCTGTAGGTTCAAGTAATGAAGAATTAGAAAAACAGGCTATGGAACTTGAAACAGTAAAGCGTCAAATTGAAGGAAAAACAATTCGTAAAGTTATCGTTGTAAAAGGTAAAGTTGTTAATATTGTTGCCAACTAAGAAGGTGAAGTATGCGAATCGATACAATAAATATTCAACAATATAGCGAATATTTAGATACAGTGGATACGGCGGTATTTCAACAATCCCCATTTCATGCCAAGAAATTTGAACATGATGGCTGGACGGTTGAATTTATTCAGGCAAGCCAAGAAAAGGAAGTATACGCAACATGCATGCTTGCGTATCTTCCTTTAATGAAAGTCTTTAAATATTGTTATGTCGCAAGAGGATTTCTTGCCGACTACAAAGATAGGGACAAACTTGTAAAGTTTACCTCTTCTTTAAAACAATATCTTAAAAAGAAGAATGTAGTTTATCTTGAAATAGATCCTGAAATTGATCTTGTACAAAGAGATAAAGATGGAAATGTTGTCGAGAATGGTTTTCATAATTATGATGTTGTAGATAATTTAAAATCAGCTGGATTTTTACAACTTCCTTTAAAGCAAGGATATGATTTATCGAAGGAATGTCGTTTTTGTTCCTCTATTGATTTAAGAGGTAAAACGAGTGATGAAATCTTTAATGCATTTTCAAGTGCTACAAGAAGAAATACAAGAACGGCCCAAAAGTATAATGTGCATATTCGAAAATTAAATGTGGATCAACTTCATATTTTAGATTCTATGGAAAAGGAAACGAGTGCACGACAAGATTTTGAAGCCATGAGTTTAGATTATTTTAAAAACTTATATAGATTTTATGGGGAAGATCATGTTGAAACACTCTTATCTTATTTGGATTTAGATGAATATGAACAAAAAATCAAGAAAGAATACAATACGACTTTGACAAGTATTGAAAAGACAAAGGTTTTCTTAGAAAAAAATCCTGGAAATGAGAAAAAGGAAAAGCGTTTAAAGACGGATGAAACATATCTTGATTCTTTAGAAAAGAAAATTTCGCATATCCAAGAATTAAAAGATACATATGGTAAAGAAGTACCTCTTGCGTGTTGTTTATTCATTAAATATGGTCATGAAATCGTATATCTTGTTGGTTCTAGCAATTATGAACAAAGAGATTTTAGAGGGCCTTATGCGATCCATTGGCATATGATTCAAGAAGCGATTAAAGAGGGCTATGACTTCTATAATTTCTATGGTATCAGTGGTTATTTTGAACCGGGTAAAGAAGGTTATGGTGTTTTTGATTTCAAACGTGGATTTAATGCAATCGTACACGAGTATATCGGAAACTTCATCCTTCCATGTAAACCATTCATTTTTAAAATTTATAACAATTTAAAACATATTTGTTGAGTTTAGTTTCTAGATTCGATATAATAAATTTGCTATGATAAGAAAGAGTACACAGATTATCTATTTCTTAGAGAGAAACTGGCTGGTGTAAAGTTTCAAATAGACCTGTGGAATACACCTTGGAGCTTCAATTTTGACGTATACCTGCGTTAAAGGTTTAAGTGCATACAAAAAATATTTTGTATGAAGTAAGGTGGTACCGCGATCAAATCGTCCTTATTGGGCGATTTTTTTTATTTTCAGGGAGGACAAAATGGAATTATTTGAAGAATTGAAATGGCGTGGTCTAGTTGACAACGTCACAAGTGAAGAAGTGGAAGATGTAATTAATAATGGGGAAGTCACATTTTATATTGGTACAGATCCAACAGCGGATAGTTTACACATTGGACACTATTCATCATTGTTGATGGCCAAACGTTTAGAAAAACATGGACACCACCCAATTATGTTGGTTGGTGGAGCGACTGGATTTATCGGTGATCCAAAGGCTACTGGAGAAAGAAGTATGTTGACTAGTGAAGTATTAAAGTCAAATTATGATGCATTACATGCACAAATCTCTAAATTATGGGGCTTTGACATGGTAAATAACTTAGATTGGACAAAAGACATCACAATCATTGATTTCTTACGTGATTATGGAAAATTGTTCAATGTGAATTATATGCTGAATAAAGAAACAGTAAAAAAACGTTTGGATTCAGGAATCAGTTATACAGAATTTTCATATATGATCCTTCAATCATTAGACTTCTTAAATCTTTACCAAACTAGAGGTTGTACAATGCAGATTGGTGGACAGGATCAATGGGGAAATATCACTTCTGGTTTGGAATTGATTCGTAAAAAATGTGGTGCCGATGTAAAATGTTATGGCTTAACAATGCCACTCATCACAAAGGCAGATGGAACTAAATTTGGTAAGAGTGAAACAGGAACCGTTTGGTTGGATCCTAAAAAGACATCTCCTTATGAACTATACCAATTCTTGTTTAATACAGATGATTCAAAGGTTATTGAATATTTAAAGAAATTAACATTCTTAACAAAAGAAGAAATTGATGCTTTAGAAGTATCTTTAAAGGAAGATGCTGGAAGACGTGAAGCACAAAAGAAATTGGCAGAAGAAGTGGTTCGTGATTTACATGGTGAAGAAGGTTTAGAATCGGCTTTAAAAATCACAAATGCCTTATTTAGAGGTCAATTAAATGATTTAGATGAACAACAACGTTTAGATGCGGTTAAAAATATGGATAAAGTTGATCAAGAAGCTGGAAAATCTTTAATCGATGTTTTAGTAGAGGCTAAGATTGCTTCGAGTCGTCGTGAAGCTAGAGAATGGATCAAAGGAAATTCCATTAGCTTAAATGGTGTCAAAGTCAATGATGAAACATTAGTTATTGATTCTACGCAAGCCTATGTATCAAACTATGTAATCATTCGTCGTGGTAAGAAAAGATATTATTGTTTAAATTTGAAATAAAAATAAAAATACGTGGTTAGACATTTTTGCCTTGCCACGTATTTCTTTTTACCATCAACTTATCAATTTCATTTGTCACAATCGTTTTTTTGATTGTCCATTTTGGTTCAATCAAATCTTTCGCAATACCATCACCTGTTAATCGTTCAATGATAACTTCTTGTGGTAATAATTCCAATTGATCCACTACAATATCGACATACTCTTCTAAAGTTAGAATATGAAATGGATGTTCTTTATATTCTTTTGCCATTTGTGTGCCCTTGATTAAATGCAGCATATGGATCTTAATCGCATCTATAGGATGTTTAGAAATCTGTTTAACCGTTTCTAACATATCGGATTTGGATTCATTTGGTAAACCATTTATAATATGTACACATGTTTTGATGTTTGTCGATTTTAATTTGTCTAACCAATCAAACACAATTTTTGTACTATGTTTACGATTACACTTTTCCATTGTGTCTTCATGTACACTTTGAAGGCCGAGTTCTAGCCAGACTTCTTTATTTTGACTATTTAAATAGTCTATGATTTCATCACTTAAACAATCGGCACGAGTCGCAATCGCAACTCCAGGAATATCTGGATTTTTAAAGAATGGATCATATACTTTTTTTAAGGTTTCAAGTGGGGCATATGTATTGGAATAGCTTTGAAAGTAGGCAAATCCAATACAATCTGGCCACTTTTTTTGCATGCGCTTTAAGCCTTCTTTATATTGTTTCTGCAACGAATCATCAAAACATAGAATACTATCACCTGAACCCATACTGGAACAGAAAGTACATCCACCGCTTCCTTTTGTTCCATCGCGATTAGGGCAGGTAAAGCCTGCGTTTAATGGAATCTTAGCCACTTTTTGATGGTAAGTATTCCGGAAATAGTAATTGATTGTTTGATATCTTTTATTGTCATTTGAATAAGGATAAGGATTGTTCATTATATCACCCACAGAATTGTAACATAAAAAGAAACTGCGTGTGCAGTTTCTTATAGTTCTCTACCAACTACTTTGGCGATAGCTTTTCCTTTTTCAACTAGATCAGCATAGCGTTTTGGCTTTAAGCTTTGGGCTCCATCACTCCATGCATTTTCTGGATCATCATGCACTTCAATGATCAATCCATCTGCTCCAGCTGCAATAGCGGCTAAAGATAAAGATTCAATTAATTTATAATCTCCAGCTGCATGACTTGGATCAATGATAATAGGTAAGTGTGTTCTTTCTTTAATAATGGGTACAACACTTAAATCTAATGTATTACGTGTATAGGTTTCAAAAGTACGAATACCACGTTCACAGAAGATGACATTTGGATTTCCTTCGGACATAATATATTCAGCTGCCATGATCCATTCTTGAATCGTAGCACTCATACCGCGTTTTAATAAGATTGGTTTTTTTGTTTTTCCTACAGCTTTTAATAAGTCAAAGTTTTGCATGTTACGAGCACCAATCTGAATAATATCAACGTTTTCTACGAATTCATCCAAATGTTCTGCACTCATAAGTTCAGATACAATAGGAAGTCCTGTTTCTTGTCTAGCTTTTACCATGGCCATGATTCCAGCTGTTCCCATACCTTGGAAAGCGTATGGACTTGTTCTTGGTTTATAAGCGCCACCTCTTAACATATCGGCTCCTGCTTGTTTAACTTCTTTGGCAATACGACAGATTTGATCTTCACCCTCTACGGAACATGGGCCTGCAATCATGGTGATTTTTTTACCACCGATTTTAATTCCATTTACATCTACAATGGTATCTTCTGGATGGAACATACGATTGGCTAATTTATAAGGCTGGGCAACACGTTGTACGTTATATACAATGGGATTTGCCATAACGCTTTTTTCATCTACGATACTTGTATCTCCAACTAAACCAAAGACATTGTAGTTATCGCCTTGGATCATTGTGACTTGAAGATTCATTCCTTCGAATTTGTGAATTAATTTGTCGACATCGTGCTTTGGTGCATTTTTCTTTAATGTAATAATCATAGTAATATCCTTCTTTCCATTTGTGAGTAACAAAAAAGCATTAACCGTTCGAATTGTTAATGCTTAAAAACCCTAATAAAAATACCATTCTGTTTGGATTGGTTTTATTAGGGCTATCTAAAGTAAAAGTAAAAATATGTAGATTGAATGTTCATGTTAATCACCTGTGTATACTATAACTTAATCTTTGAAAATGTGCAAGTTATTTTCTGAAAATAGTTACATTTTACTTGTCAACCTCCTTGGCAAAGTTGGTTATATTTTTGTCATTTCTTGTCGAAAAGTGTAAAACAAAATAAAAGTGTTATAATCTAAGTAACAATAGAAATCATATAGGAGGTACATAATATGAAAGTCAATATTGTAGGAAAAAACATCACAGTCACTGAAGGAATCTCAGATAAGATCCATAAAAAATTAGATGTTTTAACAAAGTACTTCATTATTAGTGAGGATGATGTAGCTAACGTTTTAGTTCGTACATATCCTACAAAACAAAAAATTGAAGTTACAATCCCAACGCGTTATGCGATTCTTCGTGCGGAGGTTGTAGACGATGATTTATATGCAGCTATCAATCTTGCTGTAGATAAATTGGAAGATCAAATTCGTAGAACAAAAACACGTTTAACACGTAAAAATAAAGAATCACTTGCCGAAGCTTTCTTAGATCATGAATTATTCAATGATGAAGAAGTAGATGATGATGAAGTTGTTCGTACTAAATCAATCGTTCCAAAAGAAATGAGCTTGGATGAAGCTATTATGAAGATGGAATTATTAGGACATGATTTCTTCATTTATACAGATGATGAAACAAACAAAATTGCCGTTTGCTACAAACGTCATGATGGTGGATACGGATTAATTGAAACTGAATAATATGTAAAAAGGCATGTCAAATTGGCATGTCTTTTAATTGGAAATAAAAAAAAGAATATAAGTTTGAATAAGTTATTCTTTGTGCTATAATTATGTTCGTTAAGGAGGTTTTTCCCATGGGATTTATGGATAAAGTAAAAGACTTCGTTGCTCCAATCGAAGAAGAAGACGATTATCAAGAAGCACCACAAGCTGAAAAGGTAGAAGAAGTAGAACCTCAAAGTCGTTATGAGAGACCAAAAGCTCGTACGAACGCAACTTCTTTGAATTCGAATACAAAAATGGTATTGTTTGAACCAAGAAGCTTTGGAGAAGCTGAAGAAGTAGGACAACGTTTAAAAGAAGGTCGTGCTGTTGTAGTTAACTTACATAAGCTAGATCGTGACTATGCACAACGTACTATTGATTTTTTAACAGGTGTTGTTTATGCACTTGATGGTAAAATTCAGAAAATTGGTCAGAACGTAATTTTATGTTCTCCAGCTGAAATTGGTGTACAAGGAACTATTTCATTAGGAAGTCCTGATGACTTCGAAGATGAAGATTAATAATTACTTTTAATGAGCTCATTTATGGTAGGTCATGAGGTGTTTATTTCGCAGATGAAAGATCAAATTCGTATCTTTCAAAAACAAAATAGGCTAATCATGACCTATTTTTTAACAATTTCTGAACAAGCCATTCTTCAAAACATGGTTCCTAAAAATATATGTGTCGTTTTTGATGGTGGGTACGAGAATGCAGAAAGAAAGATCGCATGTTTTATACCGGAAGGCTATGAAGGTTTTAGTGATTGTGTCTGTCTTCATGCCACATACAATTCAAAATTCAAAACATTGACACATTCTGATTTATTAGGTTGTTTAATGCATTCGGGTATTGAAAGAAGTGTCATCGGAGATTTGATTGTACAAGAAGATGATCTGTATATATTTTGTAAGGAAAAGATTTCAAAATATATTATCGATAATTGTACGCAGATTGGTAAGTGTACAGTTCATTTTGAAGTATGTTTGGATTATGAAATCATAAAAAATAATAAACAAGAAATACGTGTTATGTGCAGCAGTTTACGTTTAGATAGTGTTGTTGCGCAATTGTCACATTGTTCTAGAAGTGAAGCATTAAAAAAGATTCATGCAGGATTTGTGAAAGTTAATGATGTGGTACTTGAACAAAATTTACAATTGTGCAATAATGATTTCGTGTCAATCAGAAAAACGGGTCGATTCCAGTTTAAAGAGATTGTTTCAACCACAAAAAAGGGAAGACTTGTTTTGAACTTTGATCAATATATCTAGCTAAGATAAAGACACGCCTTTATTCGTTATGATTGTAGAGAGCAATGAAGTTTTTGGTGAAACATTGTATGAATAAGAATTTAGGTATCCCTTTTGAGCTGATCTTACGAAATTACAGTAGTTTGATCCGGGTGAACCGTTATCTCATGAAAGTGCATAGTGAAAACTATGAAGTAAGGTGGTACCGCGTGTTTATTACGTCCTTTTTTAAGGGCGTTTTTTTATTTTGAAAAGGAGATAAAGTATGGACTACAAAGAAACTCTTCATATGCCTAAAACGGCATTTGAAATGCGTGGAAATTTGACTAAAAAAGAGCCTGGTTTCCAAAAACGCTGGCAAGATGAAAAATTGTATGAAAAGATGTTAGAAAGAAGAGAAGGAGCAGAATCATTTGTACTACATGATGGTCCTCCTTATGCCAATGGGGATATCCACTTAGGACATGCCTTAAATAAAGTGTTAAAAGATGTCATTATAAAATCTCACTTTATGGAAGGATACAAAACACCATATATTCCTGGATGGGATACTCATGGTTTACCAATTGAAACTGCGGTTACTAAATTGGGTTATGACCGTAAGAAAATGGGAATTGCTGAATTTAGAAAAATCTGTTATGACTATGCTTTAAAGCAAGTAGCTAATCAAAAAGCTGGATTCTTAAGCTTAGGATCAATTGGAGATTATGATCATCCTTATATTACTCTTCAAAAGGGTTTTGAAAAACACCAAATCGAAATCTTTGGAAAGATGGCTATGAAAGGTTTGATCTACAAAGGATTAAAACCGGTTTATTGGTCACCAAGTAGTGAATCCGCTTTAGCGGAGGCAGAAGTTGAATATAAAGATGTTAAGAGTCCAACAATTTATGTTAAATTTGCCGTTAAAGACGGAAAAGGCGTATTAGATACAGATTGCAACTTCGTCATTTGGACAACAACACCTTGGACAATTCCTGCAAACTTAGGAATCAGTGTGAACCCTGATTTTGATTATTCATTAGTGGATACAGAAAAGGGTAAATTGATTATGCTTTCAAGCATGGTTGAAGAATTGTGTGATAAGTTTGAAGTTGAAAAACGTGATGTTTTAAAAACTTTCAAAGGTAAAGAATTCGAATATATTACTTGTACTCACCCATTATATCCAGAAAGAGAAAGTTTATTGATGTGTGGAGATCACGTAACAGCCGATGCTGGTACTGGTTGTGTTCATACAGCACCTGGATTTGGTGTAGATGACTTTAATATTGGTATGAAATATGGTTTACCAGTATATTGTAACGTGGATGCACAAGGATGCATGATGGATGATGTTGGCGAATGGCTTGCTGGTCAATATGTGGAAGATGCCAACAAAACAGTCACTCAAAAATTAGATGAATTGGGTGTATTATTAAAACTTCAATTCATCACGCACTCATACCCACATGACTGGCGTACTAAAAAGCCAATTATTTTCCGCGCTACAACACAATGGTTTGCGTCAATTGATCAAATTCGTGATGAATTATTAGAACAAATTCACTCTGTATCTTGGGTACCTGCCTGGGGTGAACAACGTATGCACAATATGATTGCCGATCGTAATGACTGGTGTATTTCTCGTCAACGTGCTTGGGGTGTTCCAATTCCAATTGTTTATGGAGAAGATGATACTCCAATCATGGATCAAGCAATCTTTGATCATGTTGCCAAATTAGTTGGTGAATATGGATCCAATGTTTGGTTTGAAAGAGATGTTAAAGATTTATTACCAGAAGGATATACAAATGAGCATTCACCAAATGGTATCTTCCGTAAAGAAACGGATACTATGGATGTTTGGTTTGACTCAGGATCAAGTCATACTGGAGCTATGATGGATCGTGGCCTAGGCTATCCTGCAGATTTATATTTTGAAGGTAGTGACCAATATCGTGGATGGTTCAACTCTAGTTTGATTGTTGGTACTGCCGTTCATGGTAAAGCTCCATATAAACAAGTTTTATCACATGGTTTCGTTATGGATGAAAAGGGCGTTAAGATGTCTAAATCACAATGGAATGCCGTTGCACCTAGTGAAATCACTAAGAAATATGGTGCAGATATCTTACGTTTATGGGCTTGTAGTGTAGATTATCAAGCGGATGTTTCAATGGGTCAAAAGATCTTGAAACAAGTAAGTGAAAATTATCGTAAAGTACGTAATACATTGCGTTTCTTAATGGCAAACTTAGATGATCAAAAATTTACTGCCAAAGATTGTGTAAACTTCAATGAATTAAGTGAATTGGATCAATATATTTTAACCGAATTAAAGGATGCCGTAGATTTCTGTAGAAAAGCTTATAATGAATATCGTTTCTCTGATGTTGTTACATATTTGACAAACTTAATGACAAACGAATTATCTGCTTACTACTTAGATTACACAAAGGATATTCTTTATATTGAAAAAGAAGATGCACCAGTTCGTCGTAAAGTTCAAACTGTACTTTATAATGCCGTTGAAGTGATGACTAAATTATGGGCTCCAATCTTGGCTCATACTTGTGAAGAAGTCAATGACTACATGCACTTTGATGAAGAAAGTATCCACTTAACTACATTCAAAGATCTAGAATTGGATTTTGATGTTGAAAAGATCAAAGCGGATATGGAAGAATTATTCAAAGTTCGTAAGGATGTCTTCAAAGCATTAGAAAATGCACGTGCTGAAGGTTTAATTGGTAAATCATTAGAAGCACATGTCGTATTACATGTAAGTGATGCACAAAAAGAAATCATGGATCGTGTGTTAAGTAATGCAGCACAATGGTTTATTGTATCCAAAGTAACATTCACAACGGATGAATTAGAACAATTTGAAGTTTGTCAGGTCAAAGTAGAAAAGGCTACAGGCCATGTATGTCCTCGTTGCTGGAACTACACGGAATCTGATAATGAAGATGGATTGTGTGATCGTTGTAACCACGTATTACATGACTAATATGTAAATGAAAAGAGTAACTCTAATCGACAAGAGTTACTCTGTTTTTTATTTTATCGGTTGTGATGATTTTATAATCTTTCGTTTCAAGATCTGCTTTAATATCTGTATCTTTATCTACGATCCATATCGCTTGTACATCATAATCAAGAGTCGATAGATATTTCTTTCCATCTTCTACACTCATACAGAATAATGTTGTGCTTAAGGCATCGGCTTTGCCTGAATCCTTTGTGATGACGGTTACACTTCGAACATAGTTTGCAGGATAACCGGTTTTAGGATCAATAATATGAGAATACTTTTTATGTTTATATGTAAAATATCTTTGGTAATCTCCACTTGTAACTAAACAAGTGGCTTTTTTTGTTTCATATTGAACTAGAGCATCGCTGGAATCTGGACTTTGAATACCAATCTTCCAATTGGATCCATCTTCTTTTTTGCCAAGTAAGACAACGTTACCACCGGCATTGATATATCCATTGGTTAGGCCGGCTTTATTTAATGCTTCTTTGGCAAGTTGAGCGGTATATCCTTTGGCAATGGCACCTAGATCAATGGATAATTGTGAATCTAAATAAGAAACTTCATGACCATTTATTTGAATGTTATCTAGGTTAATATGATTTAAAGCTTCTTGAATCTTTTCATCACTAGGTGGCACTTGTGTATTTTCTCTGGCATCATGCCACAAATTTAATAGGGCTCCTTGACTGATGTCAAATTGCGAGTTTTCTGATTGCATCTTCATGGCTAGTTTTAAACAATCTATAAAGGTTTCATCCATTTGAATCGGATGATCATAAGCTTCATGATTTAAAGTATATAGGTTATTCATATTTTTATAGGCATGGTATTGGTCGAATCGTTTGTTGTTTTCTTTAAATGTCTTTCGTAAGATTTTTGTATATTTCGCAAAATCTGCTTGTGAACATGAGCAATTTAGAGTGATGGGCGTGTCAAAGCCAACATCTGTTAAAGTAACATTGAGGTTTTCTGTTGTTTCATTGTCTTTGTTTTGAATGAAGAATATGACAGAACTTATAAAGATTAGAAAACAAATCGATAGGACAAGCCATGATAATATAGATTTATTTTTTTGCATAAAAGTATTATATGATGAATTGAGTTTAATGTAAATGTAAGTACTTACCTAAATTATGGGAAATTGTCAAAAAAATCTTGAACTTGTGAAAAAAAAGGCCTATGATTAGAAAGTATAAATGGGAGGTAGGATTTATATGTCACTATTTTTAGGACCGATGAGACAGCATATCCCTGGTAAAAAAGAATTGACAGAAAAGTCTGAATTATTACATCTTATGCCTAAAAAGGAAGTTTATATTCCTTTAGTAGCAGGACGTACTTTAGATTTTGATATTCTTGTTCAAGAGGGAGATACTGTATCCGTTGGAACAAAACTGGCTGAAACAAAGTCAGGTTTTTATGTGCCAATTTATTCAAGTGTTTCTGGAACTTATAAAGGAATTGTTAAACGTATGCACAATTCTTTGCGTCCACAAAATCACATGGTGATTGAATGCGATTTTAAACAAACCAAAGTTCAATCATTCGCACCATTAGACTGGCAAAGTGCTACAAGAGAAGAGTGTGTTGATTTTGTAAAAAATGCAGGTATTGTTGGTTTAGGTGGAGCTGGTTTCCCAACCTATGTAAAATATATGAAACCAGATGGAGTTGATTATGTATTGATCAATGCCGTAGAATGTGAGCCTTATATTACAGCCGATTACCGCTCTGTTATGGATGATGCCCAAGATTTAGTTACGGGTGCTAAAATCATGAAGAAGATGGCTGAAGCTAAAACGGTTTACATTTGTATCAAAGAATCTCACCCGGATTTAATTGAAAAAGTGAAATCTGCATTGACAGATGCGGCTGGTGTTGAGGTATATCCAGTCCCTGATGTTTACCCAATGGGTTGGGAACGTGTTTTAGTACGTGAAGTATTACATAAAGAATATGGTGGATTACCTGCTGAAGCTGGCGCCATCATTGGAAATGCTTCAAGTGCCATTGCCATTGCGAAAGCCTTTGAAAAAGGGGAAGCCATCACACAAAAGAATTTAACAGTGAGTGGTGAATGTGTAAAAAATCCTCACAATGTATGTGTACCAGTTGGTATGCCTGTAAGTGAGATCATTGAAGCTTGTGGTGGATATACACAAGATACAGTTCGCTTGATTTCTGGTGGACCTATGATGGGTAAAACCATTGTCAATGATATGTTTGTCGTTGATCGTGCTATGAATGCATTAACTGTACTTCCAACTGCAAATGATGATGCGATCGCATGTTTACGTTGTGGTAAATGTAGTGATCATTGTCCAAGTGGTTTACAGCCTGTAAGAATTACAGCTGCATTGAAGGCAAATGACGTGGACGAAATGTCAAAACGTGGTGTTATGAGTTGTATCGAATGTGGAATGTGTACTTATATTTGTCCTTCTCATATCGATGTAACTGAAAATGTTCGTAAGGCAAAACGTATTGTTATGCTTAAGAAAAAGTAGGGAGGATTCAAATGAAATTTACTTTTCATGTAAGTCCAAGCATTAAGAATAACTTGTCAACACAACGTATCATGAAAGAATTATCTTTAAGTTTATTAGTTGTGTTTGTAGCATCCGTAATTTACTATGCATCTGCATGGGGTGCTGATGCTGCTTTACATTGTGTTCTTTTATTAGCTTGTTCTTTAATTACTACATTTGTTTGCGAATCCATCTTCGCAAAGATTATGAAGAAAGATATCAAAACTTTCTTAAAGAGCTCATTTGGATGGGTAACAGCTATCATTTTAACTTTGATGGTACCTGTTAACATGTCTTGTTATGCAGTTATTATTGCGACAGTATTCGCAATCGTACTTGCAAAATTATTATTTGGTGGTTTTGGACAAAATATCTTTAACCCTGCAGCTGTAGGTCGTGCTGTTATTTTACAGGCATTTACAGGTGTGAGTGTTGGACTTATTTCACAAGCAACACCAACTACAGTGATTGCGAGTGCTTATCATTGGCTACCAGCAAATGCTACTGTATTAGATTCATTTTTATCACAATATGGAGGATTTGCAGGTCTAGCTTTAGGAACATATCCTGGTTCTATTGGCGAAACATTCTCTATCTTGATTTTGATTATTGGTGTAGTACTTGCGGTTCGTCAAATCATTGACTGGAGAGTTCCAGTTGTCTATTTAGGAACGATTTTTGTACTAACGGCTGTTGTAGCTTTGATTACAGGAATTGATTCATACAATGGTATTCCAGCCTTTATTTGGTATCCATTATTACACTTGTTAACGGGTGGTGTTATTTTTGGTGCTGTATTTATGTTAACAGATCCAGTAACAAGTCCAACAAGTGCAAGTGGACGTGTTGTATTCGCAATGGGTGCAGCTATTATAACTACATTGATTCGTTTAAAAGCCAATCTTCCAGAAGGATGTTTATATTCCATCTTATTGATGAATATGTTTACTCCATGGATTGAGTCATGTTTCGATGGTAAACAATTAGAATTGGTTAAGAAATCTAGAATTGTTTGTGCTTGTTTAGCGTTGATTGGTTTAGCTATTAGTTTCTATGCAGCTAGCTCCATTCAAAAGGTAGATACTATCCCTGAAACAGCGGCTGTTGTTGAAACGATGGAGGTAACTCTATGAACAAGATTGTACATTTAGGTTTATTCTTGGCTATTGTAAGTGCAGTTGCTGGTGGTGCTTTAGCATTCGCAAATCAAATGACAGCTCCAGTTATTGCTGAAAATAACGAAAGACAAGAAAAAGAATCATTATTAGCTATGTATCCAGATGCAAATTCAAATGATTTTAAATTAGTGAATAAAACTTTGGATTCAAAAACCGTTCAAAAGGTTTATGAATATAAAAATGTTTATATTTTTAACATGAGTGTTAGTGGATATAAGGATGGAACTGTATTCTTAGTATCTATTGATAAAGATTCAAAGAAAATTGATAAATACAATGCCATTAGTAATGGAGATACAAAAGGTCTAGGATCACAAGTAACCGAAGCTCCATTTAAGAAATCTTTAGAAGGAAAAGATGCAACTGGACAATTGGATACAATTTCTGGTGCAACTGTTTCTTCTGGTCCTGTTGTTAGTGGTATTCATGAAGCGGCAAAACTTGTCGATCAATTAAAGTAAGGAGGTTATCTAGATGAATCGTTTTGAAAACTTTAAAGCGGGTTTAATTAAAGATAACCCAGTATTCTCATTATTCTTAGGAATTTGTTCGACACTAGCCATTACTACAACTGTAAATAATGCGATTGGTATGGGTGTTAGTGTTATTATCGTTTTGATCATGTCAAACGTAATCATTTCATGTGTTCGTAAAATTACGCCAGATGAAATTCGTATTCCAGTTTATATTGTTATTATCGCAACTTTGGTTAAGATCATTCAAATGTTGATTCAAGCTTATGCGCCTAGTTTAAATACAAGCTTAGGTGTATTTATTCCATTGATTGTAGTTAACTGTATCATCTTGGGTCGTGCGGAAGCTTTCGCTAGTAAAAACGGAATTTTGGATTCAGCTCTTGATGGTTTAGGAATGGGTCTAGGATATACTTTGGCAGTACTTGCAATGTCATTTATTCGTGAATTGATTTCGACAGGTGGAATTAAAGTGGTAAACCCATTCAATGAAGCGCATGTTTGGTTGAACTTACACATTATTCCTGAAAACTTCACAATTAGTATCTTTGGATCTAGTGTTGGAGCTTTCATTACATTTGCGGTTTTAGCAGCGGCTGTTGGTGCTTATAAACAACATGTAACAGCTAAGGAAGAAGCTGCAACAAAGGAGGAAAAGTAAGATGGGTGAATTAATGGCACTTTTAGTAACGAGTGTATTAGTAAATAACGTTATCTTAACTCAATTCTTAGGTATGTGTCCATTCATGGGTGTTTCTAAAAAGAAAAGCTCAGCTATTGGTATGGGTGTGGCCGTTGTCTTCGTTATCGTTGTTGCTGCATTGGTTACATATGCACTTTATTATTTAGTACTTGTACCTTTACAACTTGAATTTATGGATTTGATTACATTTATCTTAGTAATTGCCTCTTTAGTTCAGTTGACAGAAATGTTTATTAAAAAGACAAGTCCTGCTCTTTATAAATCTTTAGGTGTTTACTTACCTTTGATCACAACAAACTGTGTTGTATTAAATGTATGTTTAGTAAATATCTCTAATAGTTATAATTTTGCACAAATGTTAGTATACTCAATTGGTACTCCATTAGGATTTGCCCTTGTATTATTCATTTTCTCAACAATTCGTGAAAGATTAGAACAAAGTGAAGTTCCAACTGCCTTCGTTGGTAATCCAATCGCCTTGATTGTAGCTGCCATCATGGCTATGGCATTCTCTTGCTTTACAGGAATTGTATAATGAGATATTTATTGGCAATATTGTTTTTTGGCGCATTAGTCGCTATCTATATTGTTTTGTATTTAATGAATAAAAAAACACCCAAACCAAAAGGGTGTGAAGATTTAAAAGCGGATTGTGATGGATGTAAAGATTTTGCGTGCACTAACAATCCAGCTCACAATCAAGTGAAGGGAGAATAAATATGGTAATCGTAGCCGTAATTATGATGCTTGTACTTGGCGCAGTGCTTGGCTTAGGTCTAGGTGTTGCTGACAAATATTTAAAAGTAGAAGCAGATGTACGTGTTGAAAAAGTAACATCATTACTACCTGGTTATAACTGTGGTGGTTGTGGATTCCCTGGATGTAGCGGTATGGCTGAAGCCTTGGTTTCAGGTGATATGGATCATATTGCTTGTAAACCTTGTAAAGCGGATAAGCGTGAGGAAATCATTGATTACTTGAAAAACACACCAGGACCGGATGGTTCTACTATTGAAGTAAAAGGATAAAATGAAAAAGACGGAAATTGAAATTCCGTCTTTTACTTTGCCTGATGTTTTTTAATGATGTCTAATAAATAAGTTTCATCTGGATCTATATAGATTGTTTTATTGGATTTCATCGTCACAAAACCAATTTTAGAGCCAGGTACCTTCTTGATTTGAGAAATCAAACAATAGTCAACCGGTACTGAACTTGAATCTTTACCTTTGGAGTAGTAGGCTGCTAACATTGCACATAATCGAATTTGTGTTTCTGTAAAGTCAGCACTCTTTAATAGAACATGAGATCCATGATAGTCTTTTACATGAAACCATAAATCGTTTTTTCTTGAGACTTGGTGTGTTACATAATTATTTTGAATGTTGTTTTTACCGACATAGATTTCACAATCATCAAAAACAAGATGAAGAACGTTGGGTTTATTGTTCTTCTTTTTTCTTTTATTTTCTTTTTTAGGCATTAAAACACGTTGCTTGATCAATTCCTCACGGATTTCTCCTGCATCAAATACGCTACAATGCTGTAATTGCTCTTCAAGTTGTGTATAGTATTCAATATCTTCTTTACATTGATTGATTTGTTCTTCTAAGATCACTAAACTTCGTTTCATCTTATGATATTTCTGATAGTATTTATTCGCATTTGTTTTTAGATCATAACGCATATCAATTGGAATAGTTACATCTTCATTGGTTTCAAACGAAGGTAAAATGATTGTTTTTTCTTTTTTGATTTGGTACATGTACGCAAAAATCAAATCACCATATTCTTGATATTTATGATAGTCTTTACCATCTTCTAAGGCTTGTTCAAGCTTTGGAAGTTTTTTTATTTGTTTATTTTTTTCTTTATCGACCATACGAATAATATCACCATATTGTTCTTTAATACGTTTCTTTTGTTCATCTTCTTCATATAAATGATTTAAGCCTTCCATGATCGTATAGGTTTTAGCTTGTTCATTTAAATGTTTTAATTCAATACAATGAAAATCTTTTTTATAAATGTATAAAGTATTTGAATTCACCACTTCATTTAATATGTCGATATATTTTTCGTTATTGTTCATACGATACAAAAATTCATTTGAAAGCAATGGAGAAAAGCCGTAGATTTGTTTGACTAGACTTTGGTCTAGATCAAGATCTTGAACCTCAAATGGATTTTTCTTTTCTGGTTGGGTAGGAGCTACATATTTTGCACCTGGATGAATGAATCGTTTGGCATTTTCATATACGGGAATACGTTTTAATGCATCTACAATTACACCCTCTTTGACTAAAATAAGATTGGCATATTTACCCATGAGTTCGATATTTAAATCGTATTTTACTAAATCTTGAAATTCATTACGACAAGATAAATGTAAACATAAAATACGATCGAAGCCTACTTGTTCAAAGGATTCGACAATGGCTTGGGAACATAACTTTCTTAATACCATCACAAAGTTGGATGGTTCGGGTTGAATGCCTGGAATAAAGTTTGCGATATATACACGATTTGTATTGGAATGTACGTTGATGACAAGTTTTTGATTTCCATCATTACGCGTGTGAAGATGGATCAAGATTTCTTCATCGCTGATATTTTGTATTTTACCAATTTTACATGGGGTATATGCGTTTAATTTTTCTTGAATATTGTATAAAAATAATCCGTCGATTGCCATAAAAACCTCCTTGGTCTGATAAAAATTATAACATAGTTAAATAAAATTTGACACACATGGTTTGGACTTGTAAAATGGATGGAAAAGAGGGAGAGCAAGATTCACATGGAAAGAGGTCTATTAATTATTTTGAGTGGTCCTAGTGGTGTAGGTAAAGGGACAATTCGTAAATATTTTGAAAAAGATGAACGTCTAAATTTAGCTTATTCAACTTCAATGACTACACGTAAACCGCGTGCTGGAGAGGTCGATGGAAAAGATTATTTTTTCTCAACACGAGAAGACTTTGAGAAAGCCATTCAAGAAGGTGGTCTTTTGGAGTGGGCTGAGTTTGTTGGAAATTACTATGGAACACCTTTAAAAGAAGTTAATCGTTTACGTGATGAAGGAAAGAATGTTTTATTAGAAATTGAAGTGCAAGGTGCTATTCAGGTACAGGAAAAATGTCCGGATGCCGTTTCAATTTTTATTATACCACCTTCAATGGAGGAATTAGAAAGACGTATTCGTGGTCGTAGTACAGAACCGGAAGAAATCATTCAGCAAAGACTTGCGAAAGCTAGTAATGAAATGAAGATGGTATCTCAATATAAATATATTGTATGTAATGACGATCCAAAACTTGCGGCTGAATTGATTAAGACGATTATTCTTCGCCATGTTGAGCTTGAAGAAAACAAATAGTTGCAAATAAAGCCAATTTGTGCTATAAATTATGTGTATAGAAATTAAAGGAGTGGGGAACCACTCCTTATGTTTTGCTACTAAGGAGAAATGTATGGACAATCTTAAAGAATGGATTGAAGAAGTTCTTAATGAAAATGGATGTCATTTATATGATCTTGAATGGATCACAAATCAGGGCACACCATTATTAAGAGTTTCGGTTGAAAAAGAAGACGGTACAATGGATTTGGATACTTGTGCATCTTGCTCAGATGTAATTGGACAAATGCTTGACGAAAAAGACTGGTATTCTCATGAATACATGCTTGAAGTTTGTTCGCCAGGGGCAGAAAGAGAACTTAGAACGGATGAAGAAGTTCAAAGAGCTGTTGGCAAATATGTATTTGTGAAGATGAAAGATCCAAAACAAGGTTTAGATCAAGTTATTGGTGATCTTGTTGAAGCAACAAAGAATGATGTGACAATTTCATATCGTGATAAGACAAGAACAAAAAAAATCACTATTGAAAAGAGTAACATTCAGCTGATTATGACAGCTGTAAAGGTATAGGAGAATAAAGATGAAACCAAAAATTAAAGTTGAAGATTTAGCAAAGGCTCTACAGGGTATTGAATCGGATCGTCAATTGTCTAAGGATATTGTTGAAGATGCTTTAAAAGAAGCTTTGACAAAGGCTTACCGCAGACACATCGATATTCCTGAAGTTCAAGTGCGTGTAGATATCGTGGATGGAACTATTCATATCTATCATGAGCGTGTGGTTGTTGAAGAAGTTGAAGATGATGAATTAGAAGTTCAATTGGATGAAATTCAAAATGAAAATCCAAATATCAAAATCGGAGATATTGTGGATGAAGAAGTCGATTTTAAGGATTTTGATCGTGCGGCTGTAGTACTTGCAAAAAATGTAATGAAACAAAAGATTCGTGAAGCGGAAAAAGCTCAAGTCTATGAAGAGTATTGTGATAAAGTCGATGAAATGGTTTTAGGAACTATTGAAACGGTTGAAGAAAAATTCGTGATCGTAAATATTGGTAAAACACTTGCGGTTATGAAAAAGTCAGCTCAAATTCCTACAGAACACTATAAAGAAGGCGACAACATTTTAGTTGTGATTACAGAAGTGAACAAAGAGACAAAGGGTGCGCAAGTCTTAGTATCTCGTGCAACTCCGGTATTTGTTCGTCGCTTGTTCGAACGTGAAGTTCCTGAAATCTATAATGGAATTATAGAAATTAAAGCGATTGCTCGTGAAGCGGGTGAAAGATGTAAGATTGCAGTTTATTCTCACAATGAAAACATCGATCCAATTGGAGCTTGTATTGGTCCTAGAGGAAGTCGTGTACAAACAATCATTGAAGAATTAAACGGTGAAAAAATTGATATTTTTGAATGGTCTGACAACATTAGTGAATTGATTGCCAATGCATTAAGTCCAAGTACAGGTGTTGCGGTTATTCCTAATGAGACTGTAAAAGATGGATTGATCGTTGTTGTTCCTGATAACCAATTATCTTTAGCTATTGGTAAACGTGGTAAAAATGCGCGTTTAGCTGTTAAACTTACAAATCACAAGATTGATATCAAATCCGAAAGTGAAATGCAGGAATTAGGCATTGACTACATGGCAATTTCTAAGAAAATGCAAGAAGAATATGAAGAAAAGAAAGCGAAAGAACGTGCTTATAAACAACAACAAAAGATTGATGAATTAAAATCAAATGAAGCTGAGATTGAAAATATCGATGTAGCTGATTTTACTTATGAAGATGAAGAAGTGGACGCAGTTGAAGAACATGCACAAGATACTTTATTTGAAAAGGAAAATACAGTTGAAGAAAAAGAAGTCGATGAAATGGAAGAATTGGCTCGTATTGCCAAACAAAATCGTAAAGAAAAAACGGCTGCAGATGTAAAGGAATATACTTCTAAATTTGAATCTATGGCCGATGCTTCAAATAAACAAGAGGATGTTGTTTCTAAACCTAAAAAAGAAAAGGTTGAGGAAGAAAAGAAAGTCGTTGAAGTTAAGAAATTCAACTATGATGATATGAAGCCAATCTATTCTGAAGAAGAGTTAGCTGAAATCGAAGAACAGGAATATGAAGATGAAAACAACTGGGACGATGATGTTGACTATGAAGAATATGATGAATATTATGATGACTAGGAGTTGGTTTCATGCGTAAGATTCCAATGCGAAAATGTGTCGTAACACAAGAGCGTTTTCCTAAAAAGGATTTGATTCGTGTGGTACGTACACCTGAAAAAACAGTTGAGATCGATTTGACAGGTAAAAAGAATGGGCATGGTGCTTATATTTCAAAAAGTTTGGATACTTTAGCTCTTGCCAAAAAGAATAAAGCTTTACAAAGGGCTTTAGAAATTGAAATTCCTGAAGAAGTATATCAGGAATTAGAATCCATTATCACCAATGAATAAAGTTACAAATTTGATACAACTAGCATATCGTGCTGGTAAAGTAGCAAAGGGTGATTCTTTACTTGTTAGTATTCAAAAATCTCAAGCTAAACTAGTACTTGTATCTTCTTTATGCGGGCAAAACCGTATGAAGAAGATTCAGGATAAATGCACATATTATAATGTGCCATATAGAGTGGTAGAACCATCTGTATTAGATGATGTTTCTTATAAAAAGATGAGTGCTATTGCGATTGTAGATAGTGGCTTTGCCAAAGCGATTATCGAAAAGATGAAAGGTTAGGTGATTCGATGGCTTATAACAACAAAAACAAAAAGAAACCAAATCGAAAAGGGCATAAGAGTTCGTATCAGTCTAATGCACCTAAGAAGGAAGAAGCAGTAAAGGAAATCACATATAGTGATGCGATTACTGTAGGTCAGTTAGCACAATTGCTTCATAAAAATAGTTCTGAAATCATTAAATTCTTATTTATGATGGGAAATATGTCAACAATCAATACTGTATTATCGGATGAGGATATTGAATTGATCTGTATGAACTTCAATGTAGAAGTGCATAAGGAAATTATTGTGGATGAAGATGATATCGAAGAACAACTTCAAAATGTAGAAGAAGATGAATCTAAATTAGTACCTCGTCCTCCTGTTGTCACAATCATGGGTCACGTTGACCATGGTAAAACAACATTATTGGATACAATTCGTAAAGCGAATGTTACTGAAAATGAATTTGGTGGTATCACACAACATATTGGTGCTTACCAGGTATCCTTAAAGGGAAGAAAAGTAACATTCTTAGATACACCAGGTCACGAAGCATTTACTGCTATGCGTGCTCGTGGTGCTGAAGTTACAGATATTGTTATTATCGTTGTTGCGGCAGATGATGGTGTAATGCCTCAGACAAAAGAAGCAGTTGACCATGCGAAAGCGGCTGGTGTTCCAATTGTAGTTGCAGTAAACAAAATTGATAAGCCAGGTGCAAATCCAGATCGTATCATGTCAGAAATGAGCGAACTAGGAATTATGCCAGAAGAATGGGGTGGAGATACAATCTTTACTCAAGTATCTGCAAAAAAAGGAACAGGTGTTCCAGAATTATTAGAAACGATGTTGTTAGTGGCCGATATGCAAGAATTAAAGGCGAATCCAGATACAAATGCTTCTGGTACAGTAATTGAAGCGAAGTTAGATAAAGGTCGTGGACCAGTAGCTACATTGCTTGTACAACGTGGTACATTGCATACTGGAGATAGTGTTGTAGTTGGTACATCTTATGGTCGTGTTCGTAAAATGACAAATGATCGTGGTATGGAAATCAAACATGCAGAACCTAGTTGTCCAGTTGAAATTATTGGTTTAAATGAGGTTCCTAGAGCTGGAGATGTCTTCATGTCTTATGATAGCTATAAGAAGGCGGCTGAAATTGCGGGTCATCGTTTGGATAAACAAATTGAAAAAGAACGTAATTCAACTAGTGCGATGTCTTTAGAAGATTTGGCAAAGAGAATCGATGAGGGTGATGTTCAAGAAATCAATGTCTTGATCAAAGCGGATGTTCAAGGTTCGGCTGAAGCTTTAAAGGCAAGCATGGAAAAACTAGAAGTGGATGGAAATGTTCGTATCAACGTTATTCGTTCCACTGTAGGTACAATTACAGAATCAGATATCTTATTAGCAAGTGCTTCAAATGCGATTATTTATGGATTTAACATCCGTCCAAGTGCAGCCATTCGTAAAAAAGCGGAAGAAGAAGGTGTTGAAATTCGTTTACACAACATCATCTATAAGGCTTTAGAAGAATTACAAGCTGCAATGAAAGGTATGCTTGCACCAGTATATGAAGAAGTTGTCATTGGTCAGGCGGATGTTCGTCAGATTTATAAGGTAAGTAAGGTAGGTACGATTGCCGGATGTATGGTTACAGATGGTAAGATGAAACGTGATTGTAAAGTTCGTTTGATCCGTGAAGGTATTGTTGTTTATACCGGTAAACTTGGATCATTACGTCGTTTTGAAAATGATGTTAAAGAAGTACTAAATGGTTACGAATGTGGTATGACAATCGAAAACTTTAATGATATTAAAGTAGGAGATATTTTAGAAGGCTTCGAAGATCAGGAAGTGGAAGAATAGTATGTCATTAAAAACGGAACGTATGGAGATGACAATTCAAAGAGAGATTTCACGTATTCTTCAATTTGAATTGAAAAATCCAAATTTAGGTTTTTGTACGATAACGGATGTACGATGTACAAATGATTTATCACAAGCGAAAGTTTATGTTACATTCCTTGGAAAACAAGGGCGTAATGATGCGGGTATGCGTGTGTTAAATCAATCAAAGGGTTTCATTCGTTCTCAAGTAGCAAAAAAAATTAAAATTCGTAAAATGCCAGAATTGATTTTTGTACAAGATACAAGTCTTGAACAGGGAAATAAGATCGAAAACATTTTAAAGGAAATCGAAAAATAGAGAAGACTTAGTGGCAATGTCATTAAGTTAAGCTAACGGGATAGTGGCAGTGATAAATCCTTATTAAGTTAAGCCTGGATACAATTCTATATCCAGGTCTTTACTTACGTTACA
>ENA-ORRU01000006-ORRU01000006.1-human-gut-metagenome-genome-assembly--contig:-NODE-6-length-160534-cov-8.052798_pt1 | contig 160534 bp, 143 predicted proteins | sample MGYA00242184_ERZ509151 | MGnify/ENA primary metagenome ERZ509151 (study PRJEB26280, sample SAMEA2338667) | human gut metagenome | biome: human gut; feature: human-associated habitat; material: faeces... | reverse complement strand
TGGTGTAAACGAAGGGGCAGTTCTCTGCAATGTCAAAACTGCTTTTTCGTTTACCACATCATCGATTGTAACCTAAAGAATTTAATAGTCTTTTGAACAAGGCTACCATATTGGTTATTCTACCACATATTCATCCTTAATTCATCTAAAATTTTCACGATTGATTTACCATATATCTAAACTATCTTCCTAATCCACCCAAGCCTGCATCTCGTTATCCAAGACCAACCGGGCATACTCCATAGGGTTGTCAATGGCAAGAGCGTTCAATGCACATTTTGAATTTGGTGAAACACATAAAAAGCTGCTCATCAAATACCCCCCGGATAATAATGTGGAGGATACAACTAGTACACCGAGTAATATTTTCCAGCTAAATACATTGATAAAATCGTACAAAATGAGTATAATAATAGTACGAAGAAAGGAAGTGATGATATGTCAATTACAGCAACTGAATTGAAAAATAATCTTGGAAAATATTTATTATTATCTGCAAAAGAAGATGTTTTTATCACAAAGAATGGAAAAATAGTGGCAAAACTGACAAATCCACATCAGGATAGAGTAGAAGTAGCAAAATCCCTGTTTGGAATCTTACCAAAGGATGCAGACCTGAATGAAGCAAAAGAAGAAAGGCTTGGTGCAAAATAGATGAGGATTCTTGCAAATACAAATGTGATAATAGATGCCCTGACTTCAAGAGAGCCATGGAATAAAAGTGCAGAAGAAATATTTCTTATGGCAGCAAATCATACAATCGAAATGTACATTACTGCAAGTTCAGCAACAGACATCTATTATCTTATAAGGAAACATTTGCATAACATAGAAGCAGCAAAGATGATAATGGGAAAGCTTTATTCATTGACTGGAATATTAGAGGTTACAGCGGATGACTGCATGGATGCACTTGCATCTGCAATCAGTGACTATGAGGATGCAGTTGTTGAAAAGGTGGCATCCAGAAAAGATATGGATTATATTGTCACAAGAAATATAAAAGATTATCAGGCAGGTGGAACAAAGATAATTCTGCCAGATGATTTTGTGAAACTTGTTGAAGAGGAATAATTTTTACCACCAAATCGTCAAATACCGATTTTGTTAAACTCTTTCTATGCTCCATCCTCTGCCTTATTGCAGTCGATTCGTAAAAGCATATTATCATTAGAACGTGAAACACATTACAGCCTCCTGCCGCATTTGGGACAGAATTCAAAGTCCTCTGTAGTTGTATATCCACAATTGCTGCATCTTTTTGTTGTGTTTCCACTTCCATTTTCAAAGCCATAACCATACTGCGGGTTTACACGCTGCAAATGCTGTGGCAATATCTCCACGTCCTCGCCTCTTGCTATCCTGCGTCCTATTTCCGGATCAAGCTCGTAAAGTGCATTACAGCATGTGGTCTGCACATAGTAGTGCCTGTTCCATTTAAAACACGGAATGAAGAACAGTGACAGCACCATGTATGTCATATACACTTGATACCTGCCATACCTGCCACATTCATCGCAGGTAATGACCTGATTGAAGTCAAAGTCCTTCCTGCCGTCCGTTATTCCCATCATAAAAAACATATATGATGCCTCCGTTTATCTGTGCCATAGTCCCCAGAAGTCTCCAAGCGATTCTCTCGTATGAAATCCTCGCTCATCCTCAACCACCGGTATTGATTTGGCATCCATTTTCTCTATATTTACATAAGTACCCTGACTCACCATTGCAAATACCCTGTCTATCTGCTCCTCTGTGCCCTGTATTTCCATAAATACCGAGCCGTCAGGGTCATTTCTCACCCAGCCTGTTGCGCCAACGCTTTCAGCCGCATGCTCTGTTCTGTAGCGGAAACCTACCCCCTGCACAGAGCCATACACTCTTATCTGCTTTCTGATGATTTTGCTGTCGTAATCACTCATATGCACTCACTTCCCTGATACACATTATTTTCAGTCTACAATAGCCCTGCAAACAGCCGCATAATTGACTGTCCCAGCCTTCGTCTTGCACTTCTTCCGGTCCTGTACTTCTCCGTCACCTCCGCTGACTCAGTGAAAAGCCTGATAAAATCATCCCTGATTTCATGCACCACTTCGCAATCCGCCATAAAACAGCCATTTTCAAAATGGTGATAAAGGCTTCTGTAGTCAAGATTTATGGTACCGCAGGTTGCCATTATATCATCTGCCACACTCATCTTTGCATGGCAAAAGCCCGGTGTCCACTCAAAAATCCTCACACCATGCTTCACAAGCTGGTTGTAGAAGGAGCGTGTCACGCTGTATATTGGTTTCTTATCAGGTATGCCCGGCGTGATGATGCGCACGTCAACTCCACGCTTGGCGGCAAGTGTCAGCGCATGGCTCATCTCATCGGTAATGATAAGGTAAGGAGTGATAAACCAGCAATAACGCTGTGCCTTGTTTGCCATGCTGATATAGACATCCTCACCCACCTGCTCGTTATCGAGAGGGCTGTCTGCATATGGCTGGATAAATCCACTCTGTTTTGCCTCATAATCATAGTGCAGCAGATATTGCGATACATCCACCTCGCGCGGCACCTTGCGCTCTGATGCATTCCACATCTCGAGAAATGCGATGGTAAACGACTTGACAGCATCTCCCTCGAGCCTGATTCCCGTATCCTTCCAGATTCCGTATGGGTGTGTCACGTTGAAGTACTCATTTGCCAGATTATAGCCGCCGGTATATGCGATTTTTCCATCAATTACCGTGATTTTTCTATGGTCACGATTGTTTAAAAACATGTTAAAGACAGGTGCAACCGGGTTGAACACCCTGCATTTGATGCCAAGCTTCTCCATCTTTTCCGAGAAATCCCTGTCTATGAAAAAGATTGAGCCCATATCATCATAAAACACTCTGACCTCGACTCCTGCCTGCACGCGCTCCGTGAGCACCTGCTGAATACGGTGCCACGATTCCTTATCCTCTATGGCGTGATACTCCATGAAAATAAATTTCCTGGCCTTTGATAAATCGCTAAGCTGCGCTTCGAGTCCCTTTGACGCCTGATCATAATATGTCACATCCGTGTTCTGATATACCGGATAAAGTGCATTTTTGGCCAGGTATGTTGAAATTCCCGCTGCCTGCGGCACCTTTTCATACATATCGGATAGTATGTCTGCGTTTTCAGGCAGACATGGAAGAAGCATGGAATCCACCTCTTCAAACCGTGCACGCATCTTATTCGGTGCGCCGTTTAGTCCGACTAACAGGTAAAGTGACACTCCCATTATCGGAAATGCCAGTATCAGTATAATCCACGGTGTAGTCATGGATGCGGTCTGCTCACGATTGTACAGTCCGAGCACAAGTATGATTGCCAGGACGCTTGTGGTCGTGTTTATTGCTGCCGCATATTCATTTAGCCTTGTAAACATATAGACCATGAAAACTGCCTGCAATAATATCGCAAGCACTGAAAAAAACATTCTCTTTAAACCATTCTGTGTTTTTTTAGTTCCCTCGTAGGTTTTTTCCTTCATCTATTATGCCTCCATTATCTTACTGTCTGTAATACCAAACCTCTCCATACATTTTTAGCCACCTTCTTATTTAAGAAGCCATTCAATTTCCTCTTTATAAGGAGGAATAGTCTTCTTCGCAGAGCCCTCCTCACAAAGCCATGGTGTTTCCAGAATCTTTGGTACATTTGCAAAGGTCTCATCATGCACCAGGCGGTGCAATGTATCATAGCCGATGGTTCCCTTGCCTATATTTGCATGCCTGTCCTTGTGTGCTCCGAGAGGATTTAAGCTGTCATTCACATGAAATACCGCTATCTGCTCAAGCCCTATCACCCTGTCAAACTCTGCAAAAACCTCATCATAATGGTTCACAATATCGTATCCTGCATCATTTACATGGCACGTATCAAAGCAGACACGCAGCCTTTCCTTCCTGTCCACTCCATCATAGATTGCCTTAAGCTCCTCAAAGGAACGGCCTATTTCACTGCCCTTTCCTGCCATCGTCTCAAGTGCGATAAACACATCGTCATCATTCTGATTGAGCACTGTGTTAAGTCCCTTTACAATCTGTGCGATTCCAGCCTGCTCACCGGCATTTACATGACTTCCCGGATGAAGCACCAGTATGCGGCTCTTCATTGCCGCGGTCCTTACTATCTCCTTTTCCAGAAACTCCACTGCCAGCTCGTATGTCTCAGGCTTTACGGTGTTTGCCAGATTTATGATGTATGGCGCGTGGACCACTATCTCATTTATCCCATGCTCATGTGCATATTCCCAGCCTGCGTCTATATTGAGCTCAAAGATTTCCTTTCTTCTCGTATTCTGTGGTGCCCCGGTGTAGAGCATAAACACATTCGCGCCATATGACGCTGCTTCCCTGGCTGATGCCAGAAACATATCTTTTCCTGCCATGCCTACGTGACAGCCTAATTTTATATCACTCATATTTTTCCTCTGTTTCATTGAATCTATATATCTATTATTTCTACTATAACACTACATCCCTGATAACTCTATCTAAATATTCTAAATTTTTACTAAACATAGCAAAAGTCATTGACATAGTATTAAGAACTACATATACTATTCTTTGCAACCACATATATTAATGGAATATAATTGCAATGTATGTGATGCATAACTACAGTTAACCAATTATTATGATTAAAGGGGCAAAATACCTTTTGACCATCATATCATTATTATAGAAATACGAGGGTAAATATGTTTGAAATAATTGTTGACTCTGCGGCAAACATTCCTGCAGAGCTATGTAAAAAATATAAAATCAAGGTGCTATCATTTGTAAACCTTGTCAACGGAAAGGAAATGACCTGCTTTGAGCCTGACCTCACACCGGAACAGGAGCGGGCAAAGGGTAAGGAATACTATGACGCTATAAGAGAAGGTGCCGAGGTAAAGACCGGACTTATCAGCAGCGGAATCTTTGAGGATACCTTCAGGGAAATCATTGAGGCAGATAAGGATATCCTGTATTTCTCCCTCAGTAAAAACATAAGTGGCAACTACAACTCAGCCCGTGTCGCAGCCGATGCTGTCCTTGATGATTGCAGTAACGGCAGAAAAATACGCCTGGTGGATTCATTAAATGCATCCCTCGGACAGGGACTTCTCGCAATATACGCCAGTGAAATGCGTGAGAAGGGCATGAGCTTTGATGAGGTGGCTGACACTATAGAGACCTATCCTGCCAGATTAAACGGTGTGTTTACCGTGGGCAATTTAAAGTATATTGCAAGAACCGGCAGATTAAGCGGAACCACCGCTTTGGTTGGCAACATGCTAAGTATCAAGCCTATCCTAAGGGGCAGCAAGGACGGATATATTGTACAGTTCAGAAAATGTCGTGGCCGAAAAGCCGTATTAAATGAGCTTGTCAATCTGTTATGCGACAACATTACAGACCCTGAAAATCAGATTATCGGAGTGGCACATGCTGACGCATATGAGGATTCGCTCTATGTGATTGAACAGATTAAAAAGCGCATAAAGGTGCGCGATGTGATAAATACCACCTATGATTTCTGCACCGGAAGCCATGTTGGTCCGGAATCTTTAGCAGTATTTTTCATGGGAAAGGACAGAGAATTGGGAGCCTGATATCAGGCTCCCTTTTCACTTCTTTTATTCATCATCCTCACATAAAAAAGTCCCAGAACTCGCTTATTAAGCGGATTCTGAGACTTTTGATTTCTATTAATTGCAACTTCTATCTCATCTTAAGCTGCAGCTTTCTTGCTTTCTGATTTCTCACAGAGCTTCTTCACACCCTGAATTGCAACAAGTACACCAAGGATGAGCAGTAATACTGCAAATATAAGCTGTAATGAATTTCCAAGGTCAAGTCCTACAGAGAATAATGCCTTTGTAAGCTTGTAGATTGTCATGCCAAGTGCAGTAAATGTAACTGCCATCATGAATACCATTGGAATCCAGAGCATGCAGCCCTGACGCTTTGTCTTCTTTAAGAATACTGCGCAGGCAACAAGTGCAAGTACTGATAAGAGCTGGTTAGCTGAACCAAACAGTGGCCATATCTCTGCATAGCCTACCTTTGTAAGCAGGAATGCAAGTACCAGTGTGATGATTGTTGCAAAGTATTTGTTTGTCATCAGCTTGACAAATGGACTCATATTGTCATCATCTGTGTCTGAATCAAGCCAGAACTCCTGGAATGACAGACGTCCGACTCTGGCTACTGAATCAAGTGATGTCAGAGCGAAGGCTGATACAGCAAGGTTAATCAGTGTGAACACAAGTGAGTGTGGTAAACCGAGTACTGACAGGAAGTTTGCGATAGCTCCTGCGAAAATCTGTGGCTGTGTTGTAAGTCCCTGAGCAGCTGCCTCTCCCTTACTGAATGATGCTACTGCGATAAGTGCAAGGATTGCAAGCATACTCTCCATAAGCATGGCACCGAATGAAACTGGAAGCATGTTCTTCTCATTCTTTATCTGCTTAGAAGCAGTACCTGATGATACAAGTGAATGGAAACCTGAAACTGCACCACAGGCGATTGTTACGAATAAGATTGGGAACAGATACTGTGGGTTTCCGTTTGCATCAGGGATTGCAAATGCTGTGAAAGCATCAAGGTTACAAGCAGGATTTGCAACAAATACACCGATTACCGCACCTACGATCATGAAGATTAACAGGTAGCTGTTAAGGTAATCACGTGGCTGAAGCAGTGCCCATACAGGTGTAACACTGGCTATAAGTATATATGCAAATATAATTATGTGCCATACGCTAAGGTTTAAATACATTGGGAAATTGAGTCCCAGTGCTATAGCTACTATAAGTAATGCGATTGCAACAAGTGTGTTAATCCATTTGTTGAACTTAGAGTATTTAAGGAAGAAACCAAGTGCAACTGCTTCTATGATGAAAAGCATTGATGTAGTTGCAACTGCTCCGTTGGCTACAACCTTTGTAACCTCACCTGCTTTATCAGCAGCAAAGCCATTGAAGGTTCCGGCTACGACATCTGCGAAGGCTGCAACAACAAGTATACAGAACAGCCAGCAGAATAACAGGAATAATTTCTTTCCTAATTTACCAATGTACTCCTCGATGATGTAACCGATTGTACGACCCTTGTTCTTAACTGAAGCGTACATAGATGCAAAGTCCTGAACAGCTCCAAAGAATACACCACCAATTAATATCCAAAGCAGAACCGGAAGCCATCCGAAAATAGCTGCCTGAATTGGTCCGTTGATTGGGCCTGCACCTGCTATAGATGCAAACTGATGTCCGAATACTACATTGGTATCGGCCGGTACATAGTCCACTCCGTCCTCCATCTCGTAGGCAGGAGTCTTGGCATTTGGATCAATGCCCCATTTGTTTTGCAGATAACGGCCATATAATAAGTATGCTCCACCGAGCACAACAATGGCTATTACCATCATTAAGATTCCACTCATATTATTACCTCTTTCTTTTGTTTATCTTAATTTTATTTATATATTATGTTTACTCTTTTTTTAGCAAATTTCAATAAATATTTTATACATAATTTATTTTTTATTTCTATAATTTTTGTTTAATTTACCAATCGGTTATAATAGGTATTCATTCTCTTTATGCTGTCTTTGTCTCAGCTGCTTTTTCTGCCTTTTTAGCAGCCATTTTGTCCTTTAATGCAAAGGCTCCGGCAAGCAGTGTGCCTGAGATTGAATGCCATGTACATGACACTGCACAGATGATGGCTGATTCAGGTGTTGAAGCAAACTGTGCTGTAGTGGTGGCAAGGTTTGTGGCAAGACCTGCATTCTGCATACCAACCTCGATAGAGATGGTTCTCTTCTTGGCTGTATTCATGCCTACCAGCTTTCCTGCACCGTATCCGAGCAGATATCCAAGTCCGTTATGTAACAGAACTGCCGCAAAAATTACTACTCCTGATGTAAAGAACTTTGAGCCCTGTGATGATACAACACCACCTACAACGAATGCCAGGCCAAGCACCGCAATACCCGGCATGACCTTCTGAGCCTCGGCAAATGCCTTTTTCTTTCCAAGCAGGTAGTTGAGTAAAAATCCAACCGCTACAGGAAAGATTACAGTCTCAATGATTGACACAAACATCGGAAGCGCCTTGATTGAGACATGTGTTCCGCTTGCAAGAAATGATACCAGAAGCGGTGTCATAAATGGTGAGAGCAATGTGGAAACTGTTGTCATTCCAACTGAGAATGCCACATCACCACCGCAGAGGTATGACATAATGTTTGAAGAAACACCACCGGGACAGCAGCCTACGAGGATAAGTCCAAGTGCGATTCCGTCAGGCAGATTCAATGCCTTTGAGATACCAAATGCGAGAAACGGCATGATAAGATACTGTGCGATTGCACCTACACATATATCAAATGGTCTCTGTGCAAGTATCTTGAAATCCTGTGTCGTAAGTGTAAGTCCCATACTAAACATGATGATTCCGATAATGATTGACTGACATGTGAACTTGTTGGATACCGGATCCACAAACAGCATCTGATTTACCCAGGCCATCAGATTCGGAACCAGAAATGTGACTACGGCGATTGCTATGACAACTATCGATGTGTAGTCTGATAAAAATTTACTTACTTTTTGTAATGCTTTCATTGTAAGCCTCCTTAACATTTTTCTGCTCACTAAAACTCTTTTATGGAATTAAAAAATCCCTTTCCAAATTGACATAATCTGAAAAGGGACGAAATAATCCGCGTTACCACCCTGATTCCACAGTGTATTACTGTGACACTCTGCATACCAGCATATGCTTTCCATATAACGGTGGACACCGGCGAGGTTTACAGACACACTTAATGCTTTCAGCCCGCTTCTTAGAGAGGATATTCCAATCTGATCATTGCCTGTTCGCACCGCCCACAGGCTCTCTGAAAATAAATACAAATCGGACCTTGTTCTCATCAACGAATTTTGGTGAACATATTTATTTAAATCTTGTTTTGTATTATAGTCCTCTGACACTATATGTCAAGAGAATGATACAAATTTGTACTATAACATTTATTTATAGTTTTTATTCATGCGCTTTATTCTTATTATTTATTCGTAATCTTTGTTGTTATACTCATCATTCCATGACTGTCCTGATGAAGCTGAACTATTTTTACCACTCAGAATCTGCGTTTCATCATAATCATTCTGACCATACTGCTGGTTATATCCGTTTGCTCCCGGTGTACCGTACTGTTGGTTTGCTCCATTTCCGTACATGTTCTGGCCATACTGCTGGTTTGCCCCGTTTCCGTACATGTTCTGGCCGTACTGCTGATTTGCCCCGTTTCCGTACATGTTCTGGCCGTACTGCTGATTTGCTCCGTTTCCGTACATGTTCTGACCGTACTGCTGGTTTGCTCCGTTTCCGTACATGTTCTGACCATACTGCTGACCGTATCCGTTTGAACCGTATGGATTATAGTAGTTATTATTACTATTATATCCATCTCCCACATAAACAATGTTTTTGTTGAAGGCAATAATACAGATAAAAATCACATTGAGGAATATAAGTCCGCAGGCAAATCCTGCTCCCTTGCCAAACGCATGTGCCAGTCCGACACAGCAGAGGATATTCATAACCGCTGCCGCAATTATTGCTGCAATAACCAGAATAACTGCAAATATCAGCATGCCCATGTGATTTCCGATGCTGCTTCCACCATATCCATAGGTAGAATCATAATACGATCCCATATAACCGGATGTCATAACAGAAAGTCCTGATGCAATAATCTCATACATTAATAAAATACATCCTGCTATACTTGCGATACATGCCACAAGATATCCCCAGAACAGCTTCTTTTTCCCTGCAATCTTAAATCTGACGTATGAGCTGTAAAACGGTACAATAGCCGCCCAGCCGGGCTCTCCTGCCTTTGCATACATAATCCATGATGCAATAATTGTCAATACCGTAACTGCCAGATTGATAAACGACTCAAAGCCGTCAATCATACTCATAATAGTATAATATGTGCTCATTTTTTCTCCCTTTCATAACCAAAGTTTGTTTGTTATTCAAAGTATACATCACCACAGGTCAGAGTGCAATAATTAAAAAGCTTTTGGAGCTTGTATAATTCACTCATTTTAAGATTCTAACAATACTCCTTTATATATTCACCAAAATATGGAAGTGCAAGTGAGATATAGCCCTGTCTGGAATTTAATATACCTCTTTTTATAAGACGATCCCTGTACATAGAGTAGCTTCCTGACTTCTCTCCCATAAGCTTAAGCACTTCTTCACGCTTGTATTCTTCCTTTTCTGTCAAAAGTCCTGCAAGAAACCTGTCCATTTCAGTCATCTCTTCCCATATTTTTTCATAAGAATATGCAAACAATTCAGCTTTGAGTTTTGGTAAAATATCTTCTAACAACTCATCCAACTTTTTCTTAAAATACAACACTCCCAATTCCTGAAATGCATATGCGTATCCTTTTGTAATTTTCGCCATTTCACGAGCCTCATTACTGTCAATATCCAGCTTACTCTTATACATTTCAGTCATTCGTATCATATTAAGAGGCTCCGTTTTAACTGTTGCCGCTCTTCTGAAAAATGTAAGATTTTTGACATTGCTCAATTCCTGTATATTTTCATACAAGCCTGTACACACAAAATAAACCGGATACCCTGCTCTGAGCCATCTGCCATATTCAGACGCAAATTTTATCATCTCTTCGGACTTTGAAACCTCATCTATTCCTATAAGTATCTTCTTCCCCTTTTTCTGTGCAGCCTGTATCATTGTCTCAACTTCTACACCGATATCAAAGAAATTATTATTGTTTTCTGCCGTATAGCCGATTCCACCACCTGTTCCCATCACTGTTGCAGAGAGGTTTATCCCTGTTGTTTTCTTATCCTGTGAACCAAAACCGGCCTTTACAAGCATTGCCGCTATCTGTCCCAGTATATCTCTTGCAGGATTTACATCAAAAACAAGCCAGTTTATATATCTGCTTTCATTGGTTCTTAATTCTTCCTCCACCTTTGCAAGTATAACGGTTTTACCGGAGCCTCTGACACCGGTTATCTTATATACCGACTCCGACGGATTATCGTAAATAAAGTTTTCCAGTATCTCCTCTGTTTTCTCTGTATGGATATATGTGTATTCCGGAGTCTTACTGAAGGTTGTAGTAAATGGATTCTGCATAAATTCACCTCAATTTATTATATGAAATTCAAAACTATTTATATTTTTTTATACTTTCTATTGCTCTTTATAGTTTTTTATAAATCTTTATACTTTTTCTTTTATTTTATACTTTTTTATACTTTTTTGCAATAGTTCTTCCGACCTGTATATACCGTTAAAGGAATCACCGCTTTTTGCACCCTTGACAAACCCCTTCTTAAACAGCTATAATATCGTCAATTGAAGCACAATTACATTTCAACAGGCTTTGATGGGAACAAGTACATTTCTGCAATACTTACAGAGAGCTGCCGGCAGGTGAGAGGCGCAAGGAAACAGATCTGGAATACATCCCGGAGCTTTGCACCGAACGTCATACCGGATGGTTAAATATCGCCGGTTCGATTAATAAGCTGCAACGTATTGGCACACGTTATAGTGCCGGAGTGTTAGCAGAATCGGCTATTTTCACTATATAATATATGTCGAATAATGTGTGACAACTCACGGAGGCATTCCTGTGCGAGCAGGATGCAAATTAAGGTGGTAACGCGAGAAATCCCCCTCGTCCTTAAATGGATGAGGGGGATATTTTATTTTTCAGAATACAGATTCAACTTATCAGGAGGAAAATCATGACAATTTATGACGAATTAGTTGCCCGCGGTCTTATCGCGCAGGTAACAGACGAAAAAGAAATCAAGGAGCTTATAAACAACGGAAAGGCTACCTTCTACATCGGCTTTGATCCTACAGCAGACAGCCTTCACGTTGGACATTTCATGGCTCTTTGCCTTATGAAGAGACTTCAGATGGCCGGAAACAAGCCTATCGTGCTTATCGGTGGAGGTACAGCACAGATCGGTGATCCATCAGGACGTACAGATATGCGCCAGATGATGACAACAGAGACTATCAACCACAACGTAGAGTGCTTCAAGAAACAGATGAGCCGCTTCATCGACTTTGGCGAGGGAAAAGCTATCATGGTAAACAACGCTGACTGGCTGATGGACTTAAACTACGTGGATGTGCTCCGCGAGGTTGGTGCTCATTTCTCAGTAAACCGTATGCTTACAGCTGAGTGCTACAAGCAGCGTATGGAAAAGGGACTTTCCTTCCTTGAGTTTAACTACATGATCATGCAGAGCTACGATTTCTACACACTTTTCCAGAAATACGGCTGCAACATGGAGTTCGGTGGAGATGACCAGTGGAGTAACATGCTCGGTGGAACAGAGCTTATCAGACGTAAGCTTGGAAAAGATGCATACGCTATGACAATCAATCTGCTCCTAAACTCTGAGGGCAAGAAGATGGGCAAGACACAGTCTGGCGCAGTATGGCTTGATCCTAACAAGACAACACCTTTCGAGTTCTTCCAGTATTGGAGAAACGTTTCTGATGCCGATGTTCTTAAATGTATCAGAATGCTCACCTTCCTTCCTCTCGAGGAAATTGACAAGATGGAAAGCTGGGAGGGCGCACAGCTCAATGATGCTAAGGAAATCCTGGCATTCGAGCTTACAAAGCTTGTTCACGGTGAGGAGGAAGCCACAAAGGCTAAAGAGGCAAGCCATGCACTTTTCGCAGGCGGAGCCAACAACGCAAATATGCCTACAGTTACCGTTACAGCTGAGGACTTCCCTGACGGAGAGCTTGATATCATCTCTGTTCTCGTAAAAGCAGGACTTTGCGATTCAAGAGGAGACGGCCGCAGAAATATCCAGCAGGGCGGTGTTTCCGTTGCAGATGAGAAGGTAACTGATATCTCTACAAAATACACTCTCGACGATTTCAAGGGCGAGGGTCTCATTATCAGACGTGGTAAAAAGAAATTTGCCAAGGTTGTAGCTGAATAGACAGAGAATCCCCGGTAGTTACTACCGGGGATTTTTACTTTCAGCCATATTTTATTTTGAAAATTCATTTGCAGGAAATTCATATGGCACAAATTTACTGCTGCATGTAACTGTATACTCTGTTTCTCCCGAAACAGTTTTTTGTTCTGTGCCAACCCCCTCTCCACAAATCCAGTATGAACCATCATTTTTTTCTATTACGGTATTCATCATTTCGGCAGGATATTCCCCATCAAACCCGGCAAGGCTGTACTTGTCCGAATTATATTGTAATCTGCCTGTCCATACCATTATTGCATCAGATGCGACCTTAGTCGGTGTCTTTACGACAAGACGGTCTGCGATTCCACAGTTGTCAGCCGGATTGTATCCCCAGGTCCATACTGTTCCATCATTTAACAGTGCCGCATGAAATGTACCACCTGTTACCAAAACCGCATTATCAAGGATTTTTTCCGGCTTCTTTATAAATGACACCGCATAATTCTCAAATGTCATGCTCTCATATGTAGTACCCCAGGTCCATACAGAACCATCATTTTTGATAGCAATAATGTCAAACTTACCGCACCTTGCATATCTCACATCTTCCATGATAAGACATGGTGTATCCACATAATAATTATTATCAAAAAGCTTCGCTGTCTTATCATAGCCATATCTCTTACTGAATTCCTCAGTACCTTTTCCTGCATGTCCAAATGCATATAGCTTATTATCCTTTGTAAGATAAATCGCAAAACCTTCTCTGGAATAATCTACATGCACAATATTTTCTGCAATCTTTACCTTTTCACTATGTACATCATAATCACGATTTCCCTGTGCAAGCTGTCCCCAGTCATTGTTTCCACATCCCCACAAAACGTTATTTTCATCTATGCTGTACAGATTTCCCGGATCACCCGTATTCGTAATATAATGATCTGAAATGTTGATGGAAATATCCATAATTTTTTCCGCACTATTTGCATCATTTTGCTCTGTTCCCACAACAGACTTGTTATTTTCATCCGGCTTATTATTACTGTTAAAATACATAACACAGATGACTGCGATAATGCATAAAACCACAAGCAAGGTTACTATATTTTTCTGAACATTTTTATTCTTTAACATAATATTCCCCGTACTAAATTAACCTTTACTATTTTTAAGAACATCTTCAATAGCATCGAATGCTTTTTTTGCGAAATTAATTTTATTATCAGATATCAGTTCACCGTCTTCCGAAATCTTTATCTCCGCTATAATAAAATCATTATCTTCCGTTTTTTCTGTACTGCCTCCTAATGTTGTCCATACAATTTCTATATCGTCCGAATTCACATTTCCATGTGTTTCTACCTCATACCGTACTCCATCAAAAAATGCTGCTTCCGATTCTGCACTTACAATTAGTGCATTATTAAGCTGATATACAACAACCGAATTATAGCCCTCCTTAGAACTCGCTAACACAACCTCACTCTCTATCGAGTTCTGAGTATATTTTTTGCTATTTTCTGCATTCTGTTTATAAAAAAATATCACACTTTCCAAAATCGCCAGTACTACAATGGTTATAATAATTACTTTTTTATTCATCATATAATAAATATAGTTGATATTATGACCAGCTCTCTTCTCCATGTAAAAAATACGGTTTTAGATGTATTTTTTCCCTTAATATAGTAATATCTGTACCTTAAACATACTATTATCCGTTGAAATATTCATTGCACCATTATATTTACTAACAGCATTTTTTACAGAGCATAAGCCCATTCCATGATTTTCTTTATCTGCTTTTGTTGTGACCAGATTTCCATTAGTATCCTTTTTTATGTCTCCTGAAAACGGATTAGAAATCCTGATAAGCAGGCCTTTCTTTCTGTATACCAGATCTACATTAACCTCTCTTTTACTAACATCATCAAGTTTGCAGACTGCTTCAATTGAATTATCAAGACAATTGCCAAGTATCACACAAATATCCGCATCATTAAATCTAAGTTTCTGTGGAATTTCAATACGTAAATTCAGCTTTATGTCTGATTTCTCCATAACAGATTTTTTGTAATTTAAAAGAGTATCAACTACTATATTTCCGGTATTAATTTCTGAATTATTTTTCAGATAATTCTCTCCATTTAATATGTCATCAATATAGTCTATTGCACCTTCAAACTCTTTTCGCACCGCGTACTCTCTTATACACATTAAATGATTTTCAATGTCATGCTTGAGCTTTCTGATATTTAAATTTGCCACTTCCCGTTCCTGAAGTTGCTCTTTACACAATTCTATTTCTTTATCAAAAATTGCCTGTTGTTTCTTTAACTCCAGCTTCTCCGCCAATTCCTCATATATCTTAAATATCATAAAATTTAACACTAAGATTATTCCTGATGAAATCAGACAAAAAACAGCAGCATTTTTATCATCTGATTTTTCGCAAAGCATAAAAAGAGTATTCAAAATAAAAATACTTCCCATAGGTATAGAAAACAACATACACCAATATGAAAATGGAATTTTCATCTTCAAGCTGCTGTGTTTCAATGCTTTCAACACTCTTAATATGGTAAGCAATACGAGTTTTGATATGAGTGAACCAGCTATCTGATATTGTGTATATCTTATATCTAAAAAAATAAATACCAGACCAACAACAACCTCTGATATCATCCCCAGTAAATTGATAATTACTACGCATACTATTTTTTTAATTATGCTTCCATAATAAAGCAGTATACAAAAAAACAGGCTTGTAGCGATTTCTAATATAAGAAGCAAAAATGGCTGTGCAATATACTCAGTCCCGCAAATATCCACCGCTAAAAATACTATCCAAACAATCAATGAAAATGAAAAAGGCAAATCTTTTTTTACAAAGAATATCCCCATTGCCTCTTTTATTATCACCAAAAATAAACTTGTTGAAATCAAATAAAATAATATTTCATTCATCTAAAAAATCTCCCACAAGCAGATTATTATATTGTTCCCTGATCTTTTTTTGCCGGTCTTCACTGATCTGTAAAACCGTACCATCACGCAAAGTAACATGAGAGAAGCTTATCTTACATATAAATCTGTAATTTACCAAATATGACTGGTGAATTCTCAGAAACGGAATTTTACTATCGCCTAATTGTTTCTCAACATAATTAAGCTTTCCATAAAATTTATCTTTTCCGTCAATATGTATTATATTGATAAGTCTTCCTGAGCTTTCAAAATATGAGATGTTATTTATCGGTATCTTATAATCCGCTTTATTAAAACGATATTCAAAATATGTTTCATCCTTAAGTATCCGCTCGTAGGCTTTATTAAAATACACTTCAAAAATATAATCATCCACCGGTTTTTTTATAAACCTAAATGGCTCTACTTCAAACAACTCAATAAAATAATTGTCATATGCGGAAATGTATATCAAAATTGCATCCGCATCATTTTCCCTGATTTTTCGCGCAACTTCTATACCATTAATCCTGACCATTTCAATATCCAGATATAACAGTTCATATTTATTTTTCCCGAATGCTATATCGTCCCATAACTCACTTCCGTCAGAAAAAACTTCTATATTCATTTTTATCATCTGCTTTTTAGAAATCTGTAAAAGCATTGCTTCTATTTTTGACGCAAAGACTAAATCATCATCACATATAGCTATATTTATCAAAGTGTTTTCTTCCTTTACTGTTTTGTTTATGCTATGTTTATTTTCAATTATAGCCTATTATCCATCATTTATATATATTAAGCCCTACTTTTTCCTCATCTTCTCTTGACTTCTCATTAATAAGTGAATATAATTTACCTAATTGATACATCAACGCTTTAAAGCGCTGATAAAAGGAGGAATTATCATGAAAAAGAGATCTAAAATTTTAGCTTCACTTGTTCTTGCAGGAACAATGGTTCTTGGACTTGCCGGATGTGGAGATTCCGGTTCAGCAAACGGTGGCACACAGTCAGGTAAGAACTCAGATGCCAAATATCATATAGGTATCTGCCAGCTCGTACAGCACGAGGCTCTCGATGCCGCTACAAAGGGCTTTAAGGACGCATTAAAGGACAAGCTCGGAGACGAGGTCTCATTTGACGAGCAGAATGCCGCAGGAGATGCTTCTACATGCTCTACAATCTGCACCACGTTCGTCACAAACGACTACGACCTTATCCTTGGAAATGCCACAGCAGCTCTTCAGGCCGCTTCAGCAGCTACAGACTCTATTCCGATTCTCGGAACATCTATCACAGACTACGCTACAGCTCTTGATATGTCAGACTGGTCAGGCACTACAGGAAAGAATATTTCAGGTACAACAGACCTCGCTCCACTCGATGAGCAGGCTAAATGCATCAAGGAGCTCTTCCCGGATGCAAAGAACATCGGTATCATCTACTGCTCATCTGAGCCAAACAGTATCTACCAGTCAACAACTATTACCAAATACCTTGAGGACGAGGGATACACTGTAAAAGAGTACACCTTCTCTGATTCAAATGATGTTGCTGCAGTAACACAGAGCGCATGTGATGCATCTGATGCAATCTACATCCCAACTGACAACACTGCTGCTTCATGTACAGAGGCTATCAACAATGTAGCTTCACAGGCTAAGAAACCTATCTTCGCTGGCGAGGAAGGAATCGCTAAGGGCTGTGGTGTGGCAACACTTTCTATCAGCTACTATGACCTTGGATACACAACAGGTGAGATGGCTTACGATATCCTTGTAAATGGTACAGACATCAAAACTATGGAGGTCAAGAGCGCTCCTAAGTTCACTAAGGAGTACCTTCCGGACCGCGCCAAGGAGCTTGGAATTACAGTTCCGAACGGCTATGAGGAAATCTCAGCTGAATAAACAGCTGCACTATGGAGGTATTTAATAAAATGATTCTAATGAATTATTTTGCAACCTTAAATCCGGTTGCATTCACCAATGCCCTTCCGGGCAATATAGCCCAGGGTCTGATATGGGGCATCATGGCACTCGGTGTTTACATCACCTTCAGACTGCTGGACTTCGCAGATCTGACGGTTGATGGCTCATTTGCAACAGGTGGTGCCGTAACCGTTATGATGACGATTAACGGCTACAATATCTGGGTTTCACTGCTTTGCGCATGTATTGCCGGTCTGCTCGCAGGACTCTGCACAGGTCTCTTACATACAAAGCTCGGCATTCCTCCGATTCTGGCAGGAATCCTTACACAGATAGCTCTCTACTCTATCAACTTAAACATCATGCAGCGCCACGCAAACCAGGCACTTAGCGCAGATAAATATAATCTGGTGCTTTCATCACGTAATCTGACACATGCGATAATTGTCGGTGTGATTTTCTCAGTTGTAATTATCGTGGTGCTTTACTGGTATTTCGGAACAGAGCAGGGCTCTGCTATCCGTGCCACTGGCTGCAACCCTGCAATGAGCAAGGCTCAGGGTATCAACATTGACAACATGAAGCTCATCGGTCTTGCGCTTTCAAATGCAATTGTAGCGCTCTCAGGCGGTCTGCTTTCACAGTACTCAGGCTTTTCCGATGTAAACATGGGCCGTGGTGGAATCGTCATCGGTCTTGCCGCAGTTATCATCGGTGAGGTGCTCGGCGATGCAATTCTCGGAAAGCACATGAATTTCATGGGAAAACTTATCTTTGTCATATTTGGTGGAATTGTTTACTACATTGTAATCGGAATTGTTCTGTGGCTGCAGATGCCAAGTGATGACTTAAAGCTCTTCACTGCAATCATCGTGGCAATTTTCCTTGCAGTGCCTTACCTGAAGGGCAAGAGCAAGGCCTCCTTTAAAAAGGCCGGCAAGCGCTCTGCCGCAGCACTTAACACAAAGGAGGGCAAATAAATGCTAGAGATTAGAAACGTACATAAAACCTTCAATCCGGGCACAATCAATGAAAAGCATGCCCTTAATGGTGTAAATCTAAAGCTTGAGGAGGGCGATTTCGTCACTGTTATCGGTGGAAACGGTGCCGGAAAATCGACCATGCTCAATGCCGTTGCAGGCACATGGCCTGTAGACGATGGTTCAATTCTCATCGATGGAGTGGATGTCACAGGACTTCCTGAGTTCAAGCGTGCATCATTTCTGGGACGTGTGTTCCAGGATCCAATGACAGGAACTACCGCAACCATGCAGATTGATGAAAACCTCGCACTTGCAGCGCGCCGCGGAAAGCGCCGTGGTCTTGGCTGGGGCATCACAAAGGCTGAAAAGGAGCATTTCCACGAGCTTTTAAAGGAGCTTGATCTGGGACTCGAGGATCGAATGACCTCAAAGGTTGGTCTGCTCTCAGGTGGACAGCGTCAGGCTGTTACACTGCTCATGGCTTCACTCCAGAAGCCGAAGGTGCTGCTTTTGGATGAGCACACCGCTGCCCTCGACCCTAAGACAGCCGCAAAGGTGCTCACTCTCACAGACAAAATCATCAAGGAGAACAGCCTGACAGCCATGATGGTCACACACAACATGCGTGATGCCATCGCTCACGGCAACAGACTCATCATGATGAATAACGGACAGGTTGTCCTTAATATCTCAGGCGAGGAAAAGAAAAACCTCACTGTGGAGGATCTGCTCATGAAGTTTGAGGAGGTTTCCGGCGAGGAATTTGCTTCTGATAAGGCTTTGCTTGGATAGACATATCTATATAATAATAACAAAAATTTGCAGCTCAATACACGAGCTGCAATTTTTGTTATATACTTTTTATATGAGTTCTCCCACCGGCTTAATCATATCAGCCTTGATAAAGCCCTTTATGATCAGATACTGCTCTATCGTTTTCACACAGTTTTCCACACCGACACGCTCACTGTTTAGTGTCAGGTCGTAGTTCACCGGATTGGTCCAATAGTTTCCGTGTGTATAGTACTTGTAATAATCTGCCCTGAACTTATCTGTTCTCTCAATCGTGGCATTTGCCACCTCAGGTGTCACCCCCATATTGGCTATGGTACGCTCCACACAGAATGCACGCGGTGCCTCAATATATATGCTCACTACATTTGGGCGGTTCTTTAATACATAGTCGGCACATTTTCCTACTATGACGCAGGATTCCTTGTCTGCAAGCTCGTTGATAATCTGGCTCTGATACTCAAAGAGTCTGTCATCTGATTTGAACTTCTCATTTCTTGATATGTATCCCTTTGCTCTTGGAAGCCCTCGCAAAAAGCTCGTAAATCCACCCTCTTCACGCAGCTTCTCATTTACCTCCTGAAACACATTCTCGTCAAGTCCGCTCAGCTGGCTTGCAAGAGTCAGAATACGGTTCTCATAACAGTGTATTCCAAGCTCTTTTGCCAGCTGTGATGCTATTGCTTTTCCGCCTGTTCCAAATCCTCTGGCAAAGGTTACTACAAAATTATCCATTTATCATTTCCTCCTTCTGAATGCCAACCATATCTAGCCTGCCAGATATCTGCTTAAGAATTCTCTTGTTCTTGGATTCTTAGGATTTGTAAACAGCTCTGACGGTGCTGCATCCTCTGCCACATATCCTGAGTCCATGAAAATAGTTCTTGTAGAAACATCTCTGGCAAATGCCATCTCATGTGTGACGATTATCATCGTAAGTCCTGTTCTTGCGAGATCCTTCATGACATTTAGCACCTCTCCGACCATCTCAGGGTCAAGCGCCGAGGTCGGCTCATCAAACAAAAGCACCTCCGGGTTCATACAAAGCGACCTGGCAATAGCAACTCGCTGCTTCTGTCCTCCTGATAGCTGCGATGGCTTTGCATTGATATAAGGAGCCATGCCGACTGCCTTCAGATGCGTGATTGCCCTGTCATAGGCCTCCTGCTTTGGCAGATGAAGCACCCTTCTTGTACAAAGCATACAGTTTTGGAGCACTGTCATATTGTTGAACAAATTGAAGGACTGGAACACCATTCCCACCTTTGAACGGTAATCATTGATATCCTTTTGTACATTTCTGACCTCTTTATCGTGATATAAAATCTTTCCTGAGGTCTGTTTCTCAAGCTTGTTGATGCACCTAAGCAGTGTGGATTTTCCAGAACCTGAGGAGCCCACAATACAGATGACCTCGCCGGAATGCACATCAATATCAATCTTTCTAAGTACCTCATGATCACCAAATGATTTGCTTAAATCCTTAATTGAAATTACTGTCTCACTCATATTGTGCCTCCTATTCATTATCCATGTACTCAACTGCGAGTGCATAGTCTGTCTTGCCCTGCAGCTTCTTTTCAATCAGCTTGAAGAGCTTATCAAATACAAAGCAAAGTACAAAGTAAATTACCGCGATGACCAGATATGACTCAAAGTACTTGTAGTAGTTTCCACCGACTGTCTTGGCAGCCATGAAAAGCTCCTGCACAGCGATAACATTGAGTACTGATGTCATCTTCAGATTTAAAAGGAATGTATTTGCCATCTCAGGAATGATGTTCTTGAACGCCTGCGGCAAAACTACATAGAGCATTGTCTTAAACGGTGACATTCCCATGGCCCATGCGCCCTCGCGCTGTCCCATATCTATTGAACCGATTCCTGCTCTGACTGTCTCTCCCATGTAGGCACCTGTATTTAATACAGTTACGAGAATACCTGCAAATACAGGTGTCAGGTTTTCATAGCCCATCTGGCGTATTCCATAGTACACAATCATCGCCTGAACTATCATTGGTGTGTCCCTGAATACTTCAACATAAACTGTAAATATCACCTTTACTATACGGATAAGGACCTTTTTTACGATGTTGTCGCCATCGTTAAGCTTTACATCATTTACTATGCCTACGATATATCCCAATACGAAGCCAAGCAATGTACCAACTACCGATATGTACAGCGTAAGCCAGGTTCCTTTGATAAACATGCTTGAATATTTCTGCGCCAGAAATACCATCCATTCTAACGAATTACTTGGATTACTTATCATCATACTGCTACCTCACTTTTATCTCTCTAATCCCCAGCTTACGCCGGTTTATCAGACTATTGTGGGATGATGCGATATAACATCATCCCACAGTCTTTCATCTTTTCGTGAATCAGATAAATCTCTAACAACTAGTTGGCTGCCGGCTGCTGTGTCAGAACCTGATCCATCAGCTCATCCATCTTTGCCTTGTCATTCCAGCCGATTGCATTCATGGCATCCTGGATTTTATCTCTGAGTGCTGTATCATCCTTTCTTGTTGCGATACATACATTTACCATTTCATCATCACCTGTGAATGTATCATTCTCATCCAGCTCGATAATCTGTAAATCATCATTTGTCAGTGCTGCTGACTCTGCTGTCGGAACATCGATTACACATACATCTGCGCTGCCGTTTGATATTGCGAGGAAGCACTCTGATGTAGTCTCAAAGTTTCCTGACTGCTCAGCACCCTTTATCTGGTCTAAAAGTGGAATCCAGCCTGTTCCAAGCTGTGTCGTTACTTTGCAGCCTGTATCTGCGAGATCTGAAAGACCCTTTACAGTTGAATACTTGCCGCCCTTCTTAACAACAATACAGTTGTTTCTATAGTAATAAGGCTCTGTGAATGCGTATGACGCTTCTCTTTCCTTTGTCTTTCCCATACCGGCGATGATACAGTCATAATCTCCTGCATCGAGTGAGATACCGATTGATGACCACTCAACCTTATGTACCTCAAGGTCCATTCCCATCTGGTCTGCAAGCTTCTGTGCCACTGCTACATCATAGCCGTATGCATAGTAATCAGAGCCTGCTATCTTGACTGCCTTGCTGCCGTCCGGTGTGGTATCTGTATCCTGTGTCCAGTTGAATGGAGCATATGCACATTCCATACCAACCTTTAAAACCTTCTTTAATGAGCTGTCTGCCGCTGAGCTATCTGAAGCAGCTCCTCCTGATGACGAACCACATCCAAACAATGTTGTCACTGCCATTACACCTGTCAATATCAATGCTGCAAATCTCTTACTTCTCTTCATCATAAGCTTTTCCTCCTTGATTATTGAAATACGAAAAGGCGCCGGAGTTTTTCTCCAGCGCCTTTGCTTAGTTCGTATAATAAACTTAATGAAGCAGCTTTGCAATGTTAATTTTGCACAATTTGTTTGTGCATTTTTACAGTAACTAATTAAACATAAGCCTTTTTACAAGAATACAATTAACTACATCCAGATATTCCATCGAGTCATCAAGGCTGATTTCCAGTATTTCTTCTATCTTTTTCAGACGGTATTGCAGGGAATTACGATGAACGTACATCATCTGTGCCGTTTTTCCGACATTAAAGCCACACATATAATAATTGAGCAGCGTATCTATGAGAAACGAGCCGTTTGCATTGTCATACATCTCAAGCCGCTTTAGCTTCTCGTTGCAATAATCCATGATTTCCTGCTGATTGCCGCTGTTGAACATATACTTGTATATGCCCATGGAGCTTGCACTGATTACCTTCTTGTTGGTCGGATTGGGTAAAATATCCTTTTTGGGGATGAGATTTTTCGCCTCCTGATAGCTCTTGCCAAAATCCGCAGGCTTTCTGTATGCAGCACCGAGTATGCATGTGCTGTGAATGAGCCCTGCAAATGATGCACGACTGTCTAAGTCCCCAAGTATCCTTTCAATCTGATGCTCTGTCTCCATATCCTTTGTCTCCTCAAAAAGAAGCACAAATTTATTTAAAAACCTCATATACATAGGCTTTTTCTTCATATGGATAACCTCGCGGTTCAGGCAGTCGGTATAGTATGTATATGTGTGCTCGTCCTGCTCCAGATTCACTCCGTATTTGCGGTCTATCACGATGATTCCCACTCTGTACGGCCGGTCAAAGGTCAGACCAAACTGTGCAGAAATCTTCTCGATATACTTATCATTTACCTCATATCCAAAAAGCAGATTGTACAGGTAGTCCCCGGTCCTTTTATTATCCACACTGGTCTCTAAAAGCAGCTCTCCGACGCTCTGCGCAATATCTACAAAAGTAGCTCCTTCCCACCGGATATAAAACAACGGCAGCTTGAGCTCATCAGCCTTGTCCTTCATCCTCTGTGGTGTCTCTTCCCTGTCCTCCACAACAGAAATCGCAAAGCCCGATATCCCCAGCTCATTCAGCTCAACCATGGCATCATATGCCTCGTCCATGGAAAATCTCTTGTAATCTACCACAAGTAGCGCAAAGTTGCCCGGATTCATATGATCCTTATAAGGCTTTGTCTGCACCAGATACGTCCATGACACAATCCGGTCAAGCCCTGCTGCTCCCGCCACAAGCTCCATTCCGTCCATTTGTAAATTGTTAACATCCCTGCATGAAATCATCTGCGTCTCCCTGATATCATTAAGCTTCGGTAATTATCCCAAGCCGCTTCACATTACTTATACCCACAGCCGCTTCTCCCCGGCATATCCTCTCCGTGCACATACCTGGCATTGAACTCCATATTTATCTCACGAAGCTCCTTCTTTCCGTCGATATAGTCCTGATACATCTCGGCAAGCCCCGACATGCAGCCATCGCAGGTGGCCTCGATATTGCCAAGCGACTCAGCCACAATTGCCTCGCGTTCCTCTTTTGTTGTCTCATTAATTAAATATCCCATTTTGTATGTTTCCTTTTCGTATGTTTCGTTTCCGTATAATGCATAAAAATATCCGGAATTTCTGACTATTTCGTAACTGTTCAGTCCATTCACAGTTGCGAGCCACAAGCGCATTAAATGATTAAAAGCCCAGATTCTCATCCACAAGAATAATCTGGAAACGTCCCTTCACCCTTGAGAAGCGTGTGGTCAGAATCTGACAGCAGATACACTGCGGACTCTTGCAGTCAAAGCAGGTGCCGTTCTTAGAGCATGGTGTGTCGATGCCAAAGCGCTGTGCGTTGATAGGCGCTGCCTCATTTCTCGCACGGCTCATAGCGTCTGCCTCAGTCTTTACGACCTTATTCATGCCTACTATAAGAAGCACATGTTTTGGTCCGTAAGCATATGCAGCCACGCGGTTTGCATTTCCGTCAATATTGATAAATACGCCATCCTCGCTCATCGCATTAACACTTCCAAGGAAATAATCCGATGTAAATGCCTTTAACGCTATCTCCTGCTTCTCCTCCTGCGTAGGCACCTTGTCCCTGTCATAAAACTGATATTCTCCGTTTGAGAGCGCCTCATACAGACCACATTCCTTCACCGATGTGGCACCGCCCATATTGATTGAGCTTCCCTTTGGAATCAGCTCCAGTGCCTTCTTAACAGCCTCCTCCTTTGTCTCTACATAATATGCCTCCATGTTGCGCGACTCAAGTGCCGCCACAAGGCGCTTTCCCAGTAATTCGTTTCTCATTTTTCTTACGTCCATAGTGTAAACCTCATTTCATGCTTATTGCCAATTCCCATTTGTGCAATTAGCTGTATTAATTGTTGTTATTATACTACTTTACAGGGGGTGTCTGCAATTTATTCGGGAATAAATAAGTGTATATTTTCATGATAAGAGAAAGAAGTGTATAACAAAAAGAGCTCTTTCGAGCTCTTCCTGCTTTGTACAACATTAAATTGTAGATGATTACTGTAAGAGTGAAAGTACACCCTGGTTAGACTGATTTGCCTGTGCAAGCATAGACTGTCCAGCCTATGCAAGAATGTTGTTCTTGCTGTAGTTAACCATCTCTTCAACCATATCTGTATCACGGATACGAGACTCAGCTGTTGTAGCATTCTCAACTACGTTGTCGAGGTTGTTGATTGTGTGCTCAAGAAGGTTCTGCACTACGATTGTTTTTTCACACACTTAGCTGTAAACGTTTAAAAGTTTCTTTTTCTTCAGGAATTGACAATATTCCTCCTTTTTTTTCTATGCACAGGCTTGCTACTGCATTTCCATACCTTGCAAATTTTTTTAGTTCTTCCATAGAACAATCTTCAGGGTTAAGTTTGCTTTTTACAAATTGAGACATAAATCCGCCCCAAAATGAGTCTCCTGCCCCTGTAGTGTCTACTACTTGACTCGAAAAACCACTTACCTTTTGATGATCCTTCCTATTACATATTAACACACCTTCTTTTCCGAGTGTCACTGCAACTATTTTTATTCCATGGTCTAATAAATAGTTTGCTGCTTCATCAGGATTTTCGTATGGCGTAAGTAAAGCAGTTTCTTCATCAGACAATTTAATCATATCTGCAAACGGAAGCATTGAACGCATACGTTCTATAGCAGTCTTCTCATTATTCCAAAGAGGCGCCCTGTAGTTAGGGTCATATGATATAACTGCACCTGCATTTTTTGCACATTTCACTGCCTGAAATGTAGTGGAACGTGCAGGTTCATCAGTAAGAGAGAGTGAACCCACATGAAAAACTTTTGTATTCTGTAATAATTCCGTATCGACTTCCTTGTACCCTATCATTGTATCTGCTCCGGGTTTCCTTGCAAACGCAAATGATCTTTCTCCATCTTTTGTAAGATTTACAAATGCAAGTGTAGTAAATACATTATCATCCAATATAATGCCATCGCTATTAATATTTTGATTTTCAACAGCTTCTATTAAGAATTTACCATGCATGTCGTTTCCAACCTTGCCTATAAAGGCGGTTCTCAATCCTGCTTTAGCTGCTGCAGTAAGCATATTTACCGGTGCCCCTCCCGGATTACGTTCATAAAGACACATGCCGGTTTCTGAAACTCCTGCCGGTGTAAAATCAATTAATAATTCTCCCATCGCAACTATATCATATTCTTTTTCCATCCATGTCTCTCCCATTCGCAATTATTTTCCGGAAATGCTTAAATTATAGAATTCAACATTTGAATCCTGAGCAATTATACCAGTTTCAAATTCCGGTTTGGCATATATTCTATATGTGAACGCTATCTGTTCATCAATAAATGCCTCTATCATGTCATGATCCACAATAATCTTTACGTCTATTGCCTTTCCGTCTTCAATTTGCATTGTTTTCTCACAGACACGCACCCCATCAGGCCCAGGCTCGGTTGCCGGCGGAACCGCCTGACACGACTGTACCCAAAATGGATCCACTCCCATCGGAAGATTTAAAAATGAAACCCTTTGCATTGCTTTGTCAAATTCAAGAAATAAACATCCACTTGCCTCTTTATCAGACTTTAAAAGAATACCAAACGTATCATATGTTTCTCTTGGCACTATTTTGCATGTCAGCATATAGCTTTCTTCCGTGTGTCTCAAAAATCCATATGAACAGCTTTCCAGCGCATTCAATGTTATAGTTTTTTCACCATAATCTTTTGCATTTCCAAGAACTGATATATATTTCCAATTAACAGCTTTATCAAATATATGCTCATATTCACATGGTAACTTTACATTTAACTCTCCATTTTCGGTTGGCACCACTTCATGTGGAATACAAAATGTTCCACCCCAATACCATTCACCTTTGTCACTCTGCTCTGCACGATCATGCGCCCATCCAAAATAAAAACGTCTTCCATCATCATTTTGCATTGACTTAGCAGCATAAAATCGTCTTCCACCAATACCATCCTTTTTAGGTTTTCTCCACGGACCAAAAGGAGACTCTGATACACGGTATATTGTATTTACAAACTCTGAAAATCTTGAGTAAGACAAATACCAGTGACCTCCCATCTTGTACATTTCCGGACATTCCGGACAATTTGTATGCCCCGGTGAATATATTGGTCCATAATACGTCCAATCCTTTAAATTCTTTGAACGGTACAGCACTATACAGCCCCTTCGTGTAACCGGCATATCAAGTCTTCTCGCTGAAATCAAAATCCAATAATTTTCATCTTCTTCATTATAAAAAACATACGGATCTCTCCAATCAAGTTTTTCATAGAGCTCTGTCATCGGAGCAATAACCGGATTTGCGATATCTTTTGTCCACGTTATTCCATCATCGCTTGTTGCGTGACATATGGTCTGCTGAAACTCCGCTGTTAGACAATATCCTGTATAAAATGCATGATATTGTCCTTCACCATATATTACTGAACCGGTCCACACTCCAGAAGCATCCGGTTCATCTCCTTCTCCCGGATATAATGCCGTCGGAAGCTCCTGCCAATGCACTAAGTCATCCGATATACTATGGCTCCAGGTTGTACGCAGTCTCTCCGGATAGACGGTCGTTCCCGGTGGAGATGTAAGTGAAAAAATATGATATTTTCCTTCGTGGTAAAACGGAATTGCATCTCCCGTAGAATCCGCGAAAGACATTTTTCGAAAAATTTCCATTTGCTTATCTTTCTCTGTATTGTAAAAAACGAACAGATTTCCTTTCCAATTTATTTTGCAGCCCTTACCTTATTTTTTAACAACGCTATTTTATCCTTCTGACAATCCAGCAGAACTGCACATGCAATAATCAGACCCTTAATAATTAGCTGCCAATAAGATGAAACTCCTATCAGATTTAATCCATTGGAAATAATTCCAATTACCATCGCACCAAATACAGTTCCACTTATCCGGCCCTTTCCTCCGGTCATTGATGTTCCACCAAGTACACATGCGGCAATTGCATCCAATTCATAGCCACTTCCTACTGATGGCTGTCCTGAATACATTCTTGAACAAAGAACAAGTCCTGCGAAGGCTGCAAGCGCACCTGAAAGCGTAAATACAATAATTTCTATTTTTTTAATAGGAACGCCAGATAATCTTGCAGCTTCCCTGTTTCCTCCAATTGCATATACATAAGTTCCAAATTTAGTTTTGCTTAAAAGGAAACTGAATATTGCAATCAAAATTACCATATATACTACCGGAAGCGGAATTACATTAAACAAATATCCTGTACCTATAGCTATAAACATCTTATCTGTAATACGTGTAGACTGTCCGCCTGTATACACATATGCAATACCACTTGCAATATTCATCATTGCCATTGTAATAATAAATGCAGGTACCTTAAAATGAGATACTATAAATCCACTGATAAATCCAGCAAGGGTTCCTACTGCCAATCCAATAATTATTGCTACTATAAGTGGCATTCCCTGATTTACAGTAAGTCCAACCGTAAGGGTTCCCGACATCGCAACAATTGAACCAACCGACAAATCAATATGTCCCAGTATAATTACGAGTGTCATTCCCAGTGCGATATATGTATTTATTGAAATTTGTCTTAAAACAGAAATTATATTATTGGTTGTAAGGAATTTATCCGTTGCAATTGACACTATTACGCACATAATAATCAATACTGCAATAATTCCTATATTGCCTTTTATAATTGAAGTGAATGGATTTCTTTTTCCAAATGCATTTACTTCTCTTTTCTTCTCACTCATATTACTCTACGCCTCCTGCAGCATACTTCATAATTTCTTCCTGATTCATCTGGTCTTTTCCGAGCTTGCCAACAAGCTTGCCTGCTCTTATAACACAAACGTTATCACACATGTTGATAATCTCCGGCAATTCACTTGAAACCATAATAATTGCAATGCCTTCCTTTGCCAGTTCATTTATTACAGTATATATTTCATACTTGGCATTTACATCTACGCCTCTTGTAGGCTCATCCAGAATCAAGACATCCGGCTTTGTTGCAAGCCATTTTCCAAGTACAACCTTCTGTTGATTTCCACCCGAAAGACTACCTGCTTCAATCTCCGGAGAAGCTGCTTTAATCCTAAGTCTTTTACTATAATGTTCAATAATCGAATCACGCTTTTTTTCACTGATAGCAATTCCATTCATGCAAAAACGCAGACTTGATAAAGTTAAATTGAATGCAACGCTGTTTCCCAGTACAAGCCCCTGTTTTTTTCTGTCCTCAGGAACCAATGCAATTCCTGATTTAATTGCCTGCATAGGATTTTTAAAATGCACTTCATCTCCATTCAGGAAAATCTGACCGGCGTCATATGGTCTTGCTCCGAAAACAGCTTCCATAATCTCACTTCTTCCAGCGCCTACCAGCCCTGAAAATCCAAGTATCTCTCCTTTATGCACCGAAAAGCTGATATCTTCAAATGTTCCCTGACGTGATAGATTTTTTACTTCAAGTGCAATTGGAGCATGTTCCACATCGCAATAATCTCTTACATAGAAATTATCAAGATCTCTTCCAACCATCATTGCTACCAATTCATTCGCATTCGTCTCGACAGTTTTTTTGGTTCCTACATATGTTCCGTCTCTGATAACAGTAATTCGATCTGATATTCGGAATAACTCTTCCATTCTATGAGAAATATAAATAATACTTACTTTTTTCTTCCTTAGATTCTCAATAATTCCAAATAGCTGCTCCACCTCTTCATTTGAAAGAGATGATGTAGGTTCATCCATAACAATTATTTTTCCGTTAAACGATACAGCTTTTACAATCTCTACCATTTGTTGTTGTGCGATAGTCAGCTTCTCAACTACTGTTTCAGCTTTTATATTGACCCCCAGGGCAGAGATCATATCTGCTGCCCTGCGGTTCATCTCCGCTTCATCCAAGGTTCCAAGTCTAGTTCTAATTTCTCTTCCCAAAAACAGATTTTGTGCAACTGTAAGGTAAGGCACCAATACTATTTCCTGGTGTATAATACCTATACCATTTGCTCTTGCTGCTGGGACTCCATCAATTTTTACTTCTTTTCCATTAACTTTTATCAATCCACAATCCGGCTGATAAATTCCGCCAAGCACTTTAATTAATGTTGACTTTCCTGCTCCATTCTCACCAAGCAGTGCATGTACTTCGCCCAGTTCCAAAGAAAAGTCAATTCCATTTAAAGCGTAAATACCCGCAAAGCTTTTCTTTATCCCTGTCATTTCTAATACTGTCTGTCCCATAATAACTCTCCCTTATTATTGCCATTCTTTAAGAGTTTTCTCAGCCTCATCCTTAGACACTAAATGCGAATCGAGATATACCTTTTTCTCATCAATTTTAGTATCTCCATTAACATACTTTACAGCTTCCTTAAAAGAATAATCTGCAATCTGTACAGGTACCTGACATGCAACAGCTGTAAATTCACCATCCAGTAATGCCTGTTTTCCATCCGGTGAGGCATCAATACTATATACACCAATTTTGCCTGTTTTATTTGCTGCTTTAATAGCAGCTGCAGCACCAAGTGCAGATGGATCATTGATACAGAAAAATGCATCCATATCAGGAGATGCTGTAATAATGTCTTCTGCCAGCTCCATTGATTTGTCTAATGCTGCTCCACCATCCTGCTGTGCTACTATCTTAAACTTATCTTTGCTGTCTCCAAGTCCATCAAGAAATCCATTTACACGATCAACACAGCTTTCATTTGAAGGGAAATCCAAAATTGCAATATTTCCTCCATCCGGATGATCCTTAACCATCTGTTCTCCAACAAGCTGGCCTGCCATATACGCATTAGTTCCAACAAATTGTGTTACAAAGCTCTCAAGGTCATCATCTATAACTGCAGTGTCTACATTAAATATAGGAATACCTGCTTCGCTTATTTCTGCCAGTCCCGATGTTATTCCTGCTGAATCAACAGGAATAACAAATACTGCATCATATCCATTATTTGCTACATCTGACAACTGGCTAAGCTGCTTATTCAAATCATAGTCAGGATCTAAACATGTATATGATATTCCATCTTTGTCACACAGTTCTTTTAGCTTTGAATCAATTGAGCTTTGAAATGTATTGTTTAAGGTATTAGTACAAAATGCAAACGATAATCCATCATTTGTATTCTTACCAGAATCCGTACTATTCTTTGATGACTTACTATTGCCACATCCTACAGTAATCCCTGCTGCCATACACAGGCATAAGCCCAATGCTAATAATTTTTTTATTTTTGCCATAGTTTTTTCCTCCATTTTTTAAATTTACGTAAATTTATTTGTTTTTGTTTGTTTCTGTGATTACATGATATATTTTGCTCTATTATTTGTCAATAATTTTACGTAAAACCCTGTCTAATTCGTCGTTTTAAACAATTATACGATTGTGTTTTGCGCAAATTAACATTTCAAAAACATTTTTTACGTAAATTTTTAGCAATTAAAAAAGAATATCCAAATGATATTCTTTTTCTTCACATATATTTCTTTTTATATATTTAATTTTATCTGGCATTATTTCATTTCTTCAGGCATTCCCTCATGAAAAATATCCTTCCATGCTCTTCCTAGCTGCTTAGCATCCACAACATACGGCTGCACCCCAACATATTTTGGCACATCATTACTTAATAAAGATTTCGCTACCACATGTGCAGCTGTTCTTCCCTGCTCGTAAGGTCTTTGAGTACTTAATCCCTTTACAATACCACTTTCCATATATTGTGCAATTTTATAATCTAAATCAGTTGTAAATATGGCGATGTCTTCTCTATGCATCTCTTTCAACGCCTTAATTACCAACAGCGCCGGTCTATCCCAGCTTACATACAAGACTTTAATTTGTGGATTCTCAGTAATCATATCTTTACAAACCTGATATGCATTTTCAATTTCTCCAAAACCTCTTATTGCCTTAATATCTATATTTTTGTATTGTTCTGAAATAATTTTTTCCGCGGCCTCATCCCTGGCACGCGTACCATAAAAGACCGCTCCATGTATGATAAATCCGGCTTCAACATGTTTTCCTTTACAGTACTGCCCCATCATTCTGCCGACATTAATTCCATTTTCAATCTCATTAACAGACACACAGCAAACATAACTATTTTTTTCCATATTCTCAGGGACACTACTCAGGAATACAAGCTTTGACACCTTTGCCAATTCACGGAATTGTTCTTTTGTTTCTTTATCATCAGCCGGAATTGCAATTACAGCATCCGGTTTCTGTAAACGAATACCTTCAAGCTGTGCATTTTGCAAAGATGCATCAAAATGTGCATCTGTTACTGATATAATATCAATTCCGTATTGTTCCAATTCATCGCGGATTCCCTTTTCGTGTAATTCCGCCCATGATGTTCCTGTATAATGGAACGAAATTGCCACACGGAAATTTCCGGCACGCAAACGGCTCTTTTCCTCTTTTGTTATGACTATTGATTCCGGTGTAGCTGCTTCTTCTCCAAAAGGTCCATTATCCAACATTCTTGTGGATTTTCTTATTATCAACTCTACATCGGCATAATAATCCTGTTCAATCACATGTCCTGTATTTATCTTTTCAAAAAGCATATTTACTGCTCGTCTGCTCAGCCCTTCAACATCTCTCTTCAAAATCGTCAATGGTGGATACGTTAACTCCGACCATCCCTCATCACCAAATCCAACAACTGATATCTCTTCAGGACATTCAATTCCTCTATCCCTCATAGTTTTCATAAGATATAAAGTAATTCTATTTCCTCCTGCCATAATTGCAGTTGGCATATATCGTCTCATCGCCTTTTGTATTTCCAAAATACAGTTATCAGCTCCGGATTCGATATTAATATCTGAAATATTTGCATCATTTGTATTGATTCCATGTTCTTCTAATGCAAGGAGAAAGCCTCGTGTTCTTTCATCTCTCGTCGTACTCTTCAAGCTTTCTCTTAAAAACAAAATATTCTTATGACCACATTGTAACAGATAATCAGTTCCCTTGAAAATGGCTTCTCTATCCCTAAATTCAACAGAGTCTATACCATCTCCCAAAATATTTCTTTCCATGCAGACAAATGGAATTCCAGATTCAATCAGCTTTTTATAATCTGCCGCAACATCACTGACTGGTACATGTATAATCCCTGCTGTTTTTTTATTCTGTATCAGTCCTTCCAGTACCTGAGCCTCTTCTTTAATATCATTGTCCGTAATTGCAATATAAAACTGATAACCCTGAATGCTAACATATTTTTTTAAATATCCCACCATATCACGATAAATGGTGCTTTCAACATTTGGAATAACTGCAACTATTTCCGACTGCCTTCCAACCTTGAGTCGTCTTTCTTTTTCTTCTATTTTTTTATGATATCCGGTTTCTATGATAATATTTTCTATTTTTTCAACAAGGTCCGGGCTCACATATCTTGTTCTGTTTATAACATGAGAAACGGTTGCAATTGAAACCCCTGCCATATCAGCTATATCTTTTATAGTAACCTTTTTTGCCATAATGATATTCCCTCTTCTTTTAAAATTTATATCGTATAATTGTTATATACATTCCCTTATATTCCCATAGTTCTATTGCATTTGATAATGTCCTGACTTTACTATAAGAATCATTTTACACCATATCTACTGTATTTAGTAGTCCAACTTCATACAGATTTTTATATTTGTTATAAATTCATTGCTTATAATACAGAAAAAGACCTTGAGTTCATTATAAACTCAAGGTCTTTCGTGCTCCCCATAATACCATAGTCATTATCGGCCAAAATCATACACCTCATTCAATTCAGGTATAGATGGTGCTGCTCGCTGATATCTGCGTTTTCTTTATACATTTCACCTTTCAAAACAAGATTATCTGCATATCCTGACATTTCAAGCTTACGAAGAACCTCTTCCTTGTTCTATTAGATTTTGAAGTATCTGATAGGATATACCTTCCCTTGTAAATTCGCAAGTACACATTATTCCTCCATATCGTTCAAATATTGATTCATAATTCATAACTGTATTCATGCACATATCCTTAAACAACTTCATACAATTTCTCAATAGTTTTTGTATCAAGTTTTAAAAATAAATAAGCTTATTATAAATTTTTCAGGAAAAATTTAGGGCTGCTATGCAGATAGATATTTTTCCTGTCCTCCCCCGCACATTTTATGTTATAATCATCTGACGGAGGTACATCATGAAAATAACTACTCTATGCTACATAGAACACGATGGACAATATCTCATGCTTCATCGTATTAAGAAAGAAAATGATATAAATGAAGGAAAATGGATTGGTGTTGGCGGTCACGCCGAGAATGGTGAATCACCCGAAGAATGCTTGCTCCGCGAAGTCAAAGAGGAAACAGGGCTCACACTCACATCATACCGTTTCCGCGCACTCATAACTTTTATAAGTGATAAACAGGAGCCTGAATTGATGTGTCTTTTCACCGCTGATGAATTTTCCGGCAAGCTTATAACATGCAACGAAGGTGACCTCAAATGGGTGGATAAAACTATCGTGCCCGCACTTCCTACCTGGGAAGGCGACGCTATCTTCTTAAAGCTCCTGCTTGAAAATGAAGAAAATTTCTTCACACTTAAGCTTGTATATGAAGGTGAATCACTGGTTGATCAGAAGCTTGAGATTTATTAATATTATCCTGCCACAAGGCTATTTACAAGCGTCTGCATATCTGCCTCCCAGTTTCTTTCCCTGCTATAATAAACACAGCCATATATTTCCGGGTATTTGAGATTCACGCTGGAGCAGAGAATTACAGATATTGTGATTTTGTTCTTAATCACTCTGTCAATCAGAACATCTCCTGATTGTTCCTCTCTGCCGCCCGGCTCGTCGGGATAATACATATCAGTAATTATCAGATCATACGGATTATTACTATCCATTGAGTTTTTAATCTGTTTCCACCCATCCGCGAGATTATTGGACCATTCGACATCTTTAATCCCACATCCTGACAGGGCTTTGCATATATCATTGTGTTTAAATGTATCATCTTCGATATTCAGTACTCTCATGTGAATCCTCCTGACTTTATCTGTTTAAGTAGTCATTCCATCTTGCATTCGTCTCCTCAAGCTCATGCTTTTGCATTATTCGGTTACGGTCGCTGAGTATCGCAAGCATTTCATCGGCGATTTCTTCCATGGGAAGCTTTTTATAGTGTGACAGATATCCTATCATCCTTTGAGCTGTCCAGTCGGTATTTAGGTTTTTCGTTATCTCATCGCAAAACGGCTCCGGATACCCGCGCCTAAGCAATATATCATATAGCTCCATACTCTTTGCTGTTTTTGGTTTCATATAGTGCCTCTCCACGTCTGCCAGATGCATATGTTTTCCAGTACCCTTTCATGTCAAGTATATGAATTCATAAATTTAATTCTAAGGTTTTTCAACAGGCTGCTATTTTAGTTATACAATACTAAATTTTATTTAATCCGTTTCTGGATATCTTCAACGGATGGCAGTTGTTCTTCCAGTTCATCCGGCAGAATGCTTGTCACTTTATATTCGCTCACACCAATTGGTTTGGAAATATCTTTGAGCGAATATTCCGCTACCACGTTGTTCTTGCTCTTACAAAGGAGCAGACCAATGGACGGGTTATCCTGCTCTTTTTTTAATATGCCATCCACTGCCGACAGATAGAAATTCAGCTGCCCGGCATATTCCGGCTTGAATTCCCCGGTTTTTAGTTCTATGACTACATAGCAGCGCAGATTCAAGTTATAGAATAACAGGTCAATATAAAAATCATCGCCGCCCACGTTCAGATGATACTGATTCCCCAAAAATGCAAAACCTGTTCCAAGTTCCAGAAGCAGCTTGGTGACATCCCGCACCAATGCCTGTTCAATATCCCTTTCCAACATATCCTCTCTAAACGAAATGAAATCAAACACATATGGGTCTTTCATCGTCTGCGCTGCAAGCTCACTTTGAGGTGATGGCAGTCGATTTTCAAAATTTGTGACCTTGTCCGCCAAAACCTGCCGTTGATATAAACCACTTTCTATCTGATGCACAAGAACATTTCGAGACCAACCATTTTGCGCTGATTTTTCAATATACCATTTACGTTCCTCTGGATTAGCTATCTTATCCATAAGAACAATATTGTGTCCCCATGGAATTTGTGCAACAACCTGTTGCACAAATTCACAATCCGGATAAGTCTCAGCGAATTTTGCCATATACTTCAGATTTCTGACGGAATATCCCTTGCTCTTTGGAAAAGCACTTCGTATATCCGTGGCAAGATTATCTACAAACTTGTTACCCCACGCTTTATGCTCATTGATTACACAACCAATATCATGATACAAAAGCAACATATCAGCATTCACATGAATCGTCGCACGATATTGTGCAGCCTTTATTTCACTTTTTATATTTTCGATAACGGATAGATACTCCGATGTATTCATCAACACACGCCTCGCCTCACTTTCTCATAACTGTTTAAGCATTCATTCCATCTTGCATTTGTCTCTTCAAGCTCCATACTCTTTACTATCCTGGGTTTCATATAGTGCCTCTCCAATCTTCTCAATCAATGTCACATCCGCCGGCAGCTACTTTACATCTGCATCTACATATATCTGTATTCTTATATCCAGTTAAAATCGCCACCTGTCACCGCAAGCGATAACAGCTTATCCATCTTCTCTACCTCTTCAGTGCCTCTAACCATCTGAATAAGCTTCGCAGATTCTACAACTTTTGGCATCTCCTCATCAGGTCCTATCTCCATATCTGCCTCTTCTCCACAGTATGGACATACCAATGTTGGTGCAATTTTTAAATCCAAAAACCTGCTTCCACACTCTTTACACTCATAATAACCGCACTGCTCTGTGCCATCCGGTACATAATACATATATAATTTCCTGCCTTTCATTTCCTTTAGTGTTATTTCCATGTCTTCCATACATCCGGCCGGTACCCGATTGTTGACTGCCTGCCGTTTCTAACCACCGGTGTCTTAATCACCTGCGGATTTTCAAGCACTTTATCCAGCTTGTCCTCATCTGCTATGTACTTTATAAGTGCCAGCAAATCCTTATCTTTGCCATCCCAGTTAATCATATTATCAAGACCGCCATTCACCTGGGCGACAGAATTAAATTCTCCTTTGCTCATGCCTTTTTCCTTCATGTCGATAAACTGAAACTTTATCCCACGCTCCTTGAAAAATCGCTGTGCTTTCTTTGTGTCATTACATTTCTTTGTTCCGAAAATTTGTATGTTCATGCTATTTTTCCTTATATTTACTGTATTCTGGTAACTTGAGAAACATCCACATATAATAGTTATCCATTTTTGACCTTTTTCTGATTTCCGCAAAAGTATCATACCGCTTCGGTCTGTCATTGTACACTTCGGCAGAATATGAAATTTGCAAATCGTGTATTCATTATACGATGAGGATTGGGGTTTGTCTATGGACAGGGGTGGTGTTTTTTCGGGGATTTACACTGGAATTTGGTGTTTTTAGTGCTTGCATTTAAACAAAAAAATAGAGCGCCGTCGCAACGCCGCCCTTACAAAAACACATAAGTGTTTTATGATTCTATCCATAGTATATGCAGTTTTTTGAAAAAGTCAATACTTTTCCTTTTGACTGACCATTTAAGTATTTCTGATAATTTTTGATTTACCGGTACAGATTCACCCGCAAAAATCCTTCCATTGTCTGTCCCGGAGGAATTGTTCCTCTGGATAAAATCTCTATTCTGTCAGAAAACATAATTTTCCTTTGACACAAAAAGGTTACACTCTGTAACCCTTTTTAAGTCATAGAAATTTTGTCGAATCTTAATATACTATCAACTACCCATCAACTAAATTTTTACATAAAATTTCCCGTATTCCCCTTATTTTCTTGGCTTTTGTGAAAATATATTCTTACTTAGCTTCTTTCCATCAACTAAAATTTTATGCCCAATAAGGTATACTTCCACCCATGAAGAATGAATATGCACTTCCTGAAGTTCTATTAATTGGTTCATCTCTTCCCTTAAAAAAATTGGAAAAAATTCTCATTCATAATCTCCTTTTGCTTGCAATAAACTATAATATGGTATATACTTGTTTGGTATCTATCCACACCAAATCAGCATAGTGTCATTGACATTTTGCCAATGTGTAGTATAATACTTATACAAGAGATTGCCAGTTTGTCCTCCGGTGTCCTTCGGACCCGGGGGCTTTTTATATATAGGAGGTACCATGGCAGATAAATCATACAAATCGTATCGGCAACAACTAAATATCCTACGTTCAAGAGGCATGGTGATTGGAAAAGGATCCCAGGGTTCACGTGTAATGCGCATTCTTGAACGCGAAAACTATTACAATATCATCCTCAATTAAGCTTATAGGAGATATCCAACAGGAAATCGCTCGACAAATGAGTAAACATCATCAGGTAGTAACTCATTACATGACCGAGCATGGCTACATTCCTTTGTGGGTTCTAGTTAACGTACTTACCTTTGGTAAAATTGAAAATTTCTCCGTTTTAGGGATTGTACGTGCCAAAGATGGCGCCTATACTTATGGAACTAATGATGCATACGCCATAGCTATAATGTTTGCGCTATTACTAAGCAAATCCGACTTAAAGGACTTTATTTCATCTATGAGAACTGCTTTTGGCAAACTTCAAAAACAGTTACATACCATTTCAGCCACAGATATCATGTCCATAATGGGTTATGATGCAAATTGGACGAACTTAGCAAACTTAATATAATATACATTTTGCCAGAGACACTGACCTCTGGCTTTTTTATTAAAACACCAGCATGGAAAGGGTTAGGCACTGTTAACATCAAAAGCTACATTTTGTGTAGTTGAAATGAAAAATAAAAAATAAAGCAAAAAGTTTTAAAACTTGCAAGCAAAAGGGATCGAATCCGTACTTAATAAATAAGAGAGGGTTGTAATGGACGATAGAGAAATAATTAAACTATATAATTGCCGATCCGAGGATGCATTGCTAGAAACAGAGAAGAAATATGGGAAACTTGTATCATTTATAATTGGCAGGCTGATAAAGAATCAGTTAGATGTTGAAGAATGTACAAATGATACATATTTAGGTGTCTGGTTTACGATTCCCCCAAAAACACCAGATAACTTGAAAGCTTATATTTTAAAATTAGATATGAATTTTGATTATCTTTTTAGAAGTTCTTATATGCCGGTATAGCCCGTATTTACAGGCTTTTCCGGCATTTTTCGTATCGGAAGAAACTCACATATATTTTTATATCCGCTTAGGTTTTTGCTTTCAAAAGTAGTAAAGAAGTAGTAAAACCTTGATTTACTACTAAGCTGCTATCCGCAGCATTTCAGCTTTTGCGCTGTCGAAAGTAGCGTGTGCGTAATAGTTCAGCGTCATAGTAATGTTGGAATGTCCCATAATGTACTGTAATGCTTTCGGGTTCATTCCGGCATTTGCCATGTTGGTACAGAACGTATGACGTAAGGTGTGCGGTGTCATTACTTTCGGTAGAGCTTCCTCATGGTACTTGTTGTACTTCTTTGCAAGCCCCCTAAACATACCGTCATAATTGGTAGCTGTTTTCGGGTAGCCGTCCCGGTTGAGGAAAAGGAAGTTGCTGTAACCGTCAATAGTAACAGCTTTTGCACCCCTGCGCCGTTTCAGCACTCGGTTAAATGCTTCATATACTTTTTCGCTCATTGGAATTTGACGAATACCGCTTTTCGTTTTTGGTGTTTCAATGTAATATCCTGTTTCCGCACTTCTTAAAAGTTGGTGGTCTACATTGATTATCCTATTCTCAAAGTTAATGTCAGTATCGGTCAGCCCGCAAAGTTCAGAGATACGAAGCCCTGTCCCAAGCAAAATAATAAGCTCGTCATAATACTTCTGATAAACTTTGTCATTTTGAGCAAAGGACAAAAAACTTTCTTCCTGCGCTGGTGTTAGCGGAACCTTTGGTTCTGTATCATCTTCAATGACAGTGTTTAACTGGAAGTCAAAAGGATTTTTCCTTATGCAATCGTCCTGTATCGCTGTGTAAAAGGCAGCTTTCAAGGAACGCTTGTCATTACTGATAGTCTTATAGGAAATTCCTTTTTCTTTCATGCGGATTGCCCATTCTTTCGCGTCGGACAGCTTCACGCTGTCAATCGGGCAGCCCCCAAGTTTATCTTCTTCCAGTAGCTTCATCAGCCGCTTGCGTCCGTTTTTCGTATTGTACCTTACATTTCCCCGGTGGCGTATCTGCTTTGCATAAAGTTGGCAGACCGTCATTTTCTTGCCTATGGTGTCTATCCCGTCGTCAAGGTCTTTCTGTATCTCTTTTACCTTTTCTCGTAGGGATATATCCTCACGCTTTCCGGCAGGGGTCTTGTCCGTAGGTACTAACTTCCACGCATACACAAACTGCGGATTACCAAAGGTATCTATATATTTGTAAGCATATCTTCCGTCTTTTCTCTGGCTCTCTCCCGACCGCAAAACTCGATTTTTGCTGTCACGTCTTTTCTTTGACATTTTTCAATGCTCCTTTCCAAGACGGAAAGAGCCTTGATATGCTTATCCCATTATAGCACATTCAAGGCTCAATTTCACTATCAGATTGTGTCTATGGTATCAATCATTTTTTCAAACTGTTTGCGCTTGATTTGAATACGGTTGCCGTTCATAATAACCCACCCGGCGGCAGGATTTTCCTCGGCTAATTTACGCAGCTTGTTTTCTCCGATACGGAAGTATTTAGCTGCTTCATCTATCGTAAGCGTGTATTTTTCCCAAATAGGCACGTCGGCGTTACTCATAGTATCGTCCCCCTTTCAATATTAGGAAAAGTGAATAGTAAAAGGGGCTTTAATCGGACGGCTGTTAGCACAACCTCGCGGGAGTTCCACCCCTGCCCGTTAAGGCAGCTCTACCCAATGCCTGCGACGCTTTTAACGCTCGGACTATGGCTATAAAGGCTTGTCTACCCTTAGTGCGTGTCGTCGCCCACAAGCCGCTACACTTGTTCCCCGGCGTGGTGGTGGTCGCTCGACTTTCTCCAATAGAAGAAAAGCGTCATGGCGCACCTGCCGTATGGCTCAACGCAAAAAGGACGTATCCGATTTGCCCTATACTGCGTCGCCGTTATCTTGCGTCGCTTTCTTTGTCAAAGAGCAAGTAAGGTCAAGTCAACAGGCAGCGGAAAGGGGGACGCTGCTTGTGGTTATCTCAAACCTTGAATGAAAGGACAGCCCGCATAAGACGCGAACGCAAGCGGTCGCGTATATCCTCATCTATGCCCCAATAGATATTTCCGCGCTCATCACGCAGCTTTCGCATAGACAGGGACGCTATGTAGCTTTCGTAATGCTGTACGACAATGTTCATAGCTTCCGGGTCGCCCTTAGTAGCGGCTATGATTACCGGGTAAGGCAACAAGCCGCGTTCGTCCTGTTCTGATTTACTAATCTGTGCAGTCATAGGCTTTTTCCTCCAAATAGCGTTTTAACAGCTTCATTGAGCTTGTCCGGCGGGACTGTACCGTTGTCCTTGACAGATTACAAAACTTTGCAATCTCGCGTTCGCTCATGTCAAAGAAATAATACAGCAGTACGGTTTCCCGCTTTTCTTCCGGCAAACTGTGCAGGGCTTCGGCAAGCAGCTTCGCAGTAATTTCTTTGCCGCCGACAACGAAAGACTGTTCTGCTTCATCATCTGCAAAATACTCGTCGCAGACGTAGAGCTGTTTTTCTTCCAGTGGCGACAGGTCAGAAAAAGTAACCTCGCGTAATTGTCGCTGCTTTGTGTCCCTGTGGGCATTCATAGCTTCTCGCTTCAACGCCAGTTTGCAAAAGCCGTTAAAAGCACAACGGATTTGCCATTGGGTACGAATAGGCTCGTTCATGTTCTCACCTCCTTTCGCTGCCGCGAAAGCGGTGGAGTTTGAAATGTCCCCTTTCGTAAACCCTCAAACCAACGCACTTCAAAATGGACGTTGGTTTTAGAAATTTTTTGAAAAAGTTTTTTGATAAAATACAAAATGCGCCCGTCTGCAAATTGCAGACAGGCGCAAAGGAATTATCAAAAGTATATGTATGATTTGTGAGTTCATCTATGTAGCCAGAATAACCCGTTGGCGGGTAATGGCTTTTTTTGATAACAGTCTATTAGGGCATAGGAAAAAGGACATGACGATACCTCCTTGATACCGCCATGTCTTTATCTAGTAGGAGAGTTATCGTTAGAATTTAGATAGATAAAAAGAAACGGCGGCTCTGAAAATCAAAGCCGCCGAAATAGAATAGGCGCGTGAAAACCTGTCTGCGTTGCGACGGCTTTTTTTCTTTGCCGTCGTCCGGCAGATGTTCTATACTATGTCAATTTCAAAAATTTCTCATTATCCTTTATTACTTTTTTGTTTTGTCTTATGTAAAAGCAGGATAACCAAAACAGAAATAGCTATACTGCATAGAATATATGTCCAATTAAAATATGATAGATTTATTAAATTCTGTGCTGATTGATTTTTAATGAAGTTTGTATATGGTGCGTTACTCTTAATCGCTTCCATAACTCCTACAACATTTATCGGTCTTAAATTGTATAAGTACGCACCAAATAAATATATTGCTGCTTTTTCAACGACCGACGGTATTAAAATAGCCAATGCAGCAAGCCATAATTGACATTGCTTGTGGGATTTCTGTAAATATAACGCCCCAAAAAGATAGGGCAATATCGCAAGGCAACAGCCCAAGAGGACAATATTCTGATGAAGCCCAAAGAGGGCAAAGAATATGCGGATAAAAAGATACGTTCCAAATATAATTAACCAATCAATGAGCAAGCTTTTTATTGGCGTGTGCTTTTTTACTATTTCATTCTGTAACTGCATTTCACTACCTCCCAAATAGACGTTACACTTTTGGAAACGTCAAGGTTACGGTTGTTCCACCGTATGAATTGTTTTTAAGCTCCACCGTGATAAATAAGTCAGTTGCCATTTTCTGAACAAGGTATAAGCCCATACCTGTAGAACGACTAAGGTAACTGCCCGTATCTCCGGTAAACCCCTTGTCGAAAACAAAGGGTAAGTCAGACAATGGTATGCTTGTGCCGTTGTCTTTGATAGATAAAGAAATCTGTTCACTATTCATACTATCAGCTATGGAAAATATGAGCCGTGGGGCAAGGTTGTTTCCCACATATTTCACACTATTACTGATTATCTGTCCTAAAATGAACATCAGACCTTTTTTGTCAGAAATCACTTGATAATCGTTTTCGGTATATTCAATAGAAAATCCGGCTTCTTCAAGAAGCGTTAAATTATCTTCAACTGCTTCACGGCAAGTTCCAAGAATTGAAAGCGACTCAAAAGAGTAATCCTTATGTGTAGCCCCAAGCCTTGAAAAGTATAGAATTTGTTCTATATCCTGTCGGGTATGGTCGCGTACATAAAGCATACGAGTATGAACCAAAGGGGACATTTCATCTTTTCGATTATCCAGTAGCAAGGTCATAAGGGATAGTGGTTTTTTGATTTCATGCACCCAATTTTCAACATAGTGTTCATAGTCTGTAACTGTAATTTTCTGTTCGTTGATATATTCTTGCTGCGTCCTCAAATGTTTTCCCAATTCACAGATAAGAGGGCGTATTACAGCGGGAACAGCTTCACACAGTAAGTATTCGTTGGTATCGTCCGGCTCTAATAGAAAACGCCGAAAAATAGCGTCTGCCTTGTTACGTTTTCTGATTGATATAGCAAGAGGAATAGCAAGTGCGGCAAATGACACAAAAATTATCAATGCAGCATAATTTATAAAATAATCAGGGTTAGCCAACCAAGCAAGAAATATAAAGAACAAGTCCAAACAGGCAAGTGTAATAATCCATACCCGGTTAGAGGAAATATAGATTAAAAGTATTTTCAACTTATTCATAAGCGCACCTGCTCTTTCAAGCGGTAGCCTTGACCGCGCACTGTTTCTATACGTTCTTCAAGACCAAATTCACGAAGCGTTTTTCGCAGCCGAGTAAAATTTACTTGTAATGCATTTTCGTCTATAAATTCTTCTGTTCCCCATAGTCTAATGCATAATTCTTTTTTAGAAACAATCTTAGGGCTATTTTTCAAGAGAGCAAGTAATATTTTTCCTTCGTTCGGTGGCATAAGGTAAGAGCTATTCCCTACATAAATTGTAAAGGTATTCGGGTCAAGTAAAAAACCACCTCCATCAAGTAACCCTTGCTGTACCTGTTCTTCTTTACGTCGAAGAAGATTTTTAATTCGGGCAAGTAAACGTGACATATTACAAGGTTTTGTTAAATAGTCATCAGCCCCCAAGTCTAATGCGTGCAGTTCGTCCTGCAATTTATCTCTTGCAGTCAATACGAGTACCGTACCAATCTGTTTAGCTTTCAACTCTTTACATATTTCAAAACCCGAACGAAAGGGAAGATTGATGTCAAGCAAAATTAAGTCGGGAAAATATGCTGCTATTTCTGATACTGCGTTTTCAAAATCCGATAATCCAATCGTATCATATCCCGATTTTTCTAATAAGTTCAACAGTTCTTCTCGCATATAAACATCATCTTCAACCACAACTATCTTTGCCAATATGTCCGCCTCCTTTCCCATAATATTTATAAGCCTGTTAAGAATTGGGCTTGTAATTGAGCTTTCCTATTTCACGATTAGCTGTTCGAGCAACAGCCACACCGTAAATTACCATAACAAGAACAACAATAACAGCCATAGCAATTAAAAGAGGATAGGACTGTTCAAGGTGTGCCGCTCCTGAATATAAATATAGCTGCATGGCATATATCCCTACTGCTCCGCTGATACACGCTAATATAAGAGGAAGCAGGAAATACCATAATACTTGTTGGTTGATAGAACGCTTAATTTGTTCACGTCGTGCTCCTAAAATAGAGAGTGTTAGATACCTTGATTTTGTAGTTTGCATTTGCGTCAAGAATTGCAGGGCAAGTAATGCACACGCAATAATCAAAAACATAAATCCCATGTATAGTGTTGTATAACTTCCGGAAATAACATAAAATAATTGTCGCCCAAAATTATTAAGATAGCTTTCGTAATATAGACCAGATGGTTTTAACAAATCACGAGCTTCCATAATCGGTAACATTAAACCTTTTGTTTCAACAAGTTCATTAGGAATACAAAAGTTCCAATAAACCATACAAGTGTCTGAATTTACAAATTCTGAATATATCTCATCTGAAACAATCAATGCAGTTATAATCTTGATATTTTCATCTGCGGTCAACCCTTTCATCGGTACAGAGGGAACAAGATAAAATGGTCTTTCGTTGATAGAAAGCAACGCTTCATTATTCGCCTGTGCGTCTGCTGCAATTTGATTTAACAGTGTAACCGTTTCATCTTGAGCATTACCTAAAAAATCTGGGTTGAGATAATAGACAACTTCATTGTTCCCAAGGCTAATCTGTTTTTCTCCCGCGGCATCCAATAACCGATTATAGGAAGATACAGGAAGCAAATAAGGAGAAGAACTACCAGTATCAATAAGACCTAAAAGGTTTAAGGCAGCAGGTTGGTCGGAGCCAAAACTATACATACCATCTTCTTGTGTGGCAGGGTCTACTACATCTTGAGGTAAATGCTGCACGATTTGTTTCCTAAATTTCGACCAATCAACAGGAGAACTTATCCCATCCGAAGCAGTGGATTTTATATTTCCTATTTCCATACGGTTCAGATTTGATACATAAGGACGAATTTGTTCGTTGGAAAGATACTTCTCAACAATTTGGTCGTTGCCCATTACAGTAAAGTCATAAACAGAAGTACCTCGTGTCAATTCACTTCCATATGACATTATGCGCACTGAGCCGTCGGTAATTAACATAATAGTAAGCATCATCAGAATGGACGCTACGCTGATTGAAATATATTTATTAACGACATTTTCATGCAACTGCCGTAAAGTAAATACATAAAGTCCTCTTGTGGCTTTGTGTTTTATAGAAGCTGCCCATATACTCAAAATTCTTGCAAGTCCTCGAATAAATAGAATTGTTCCGATAATTCCAAGTAAAACGGCAATAAGCAGCATTGCCCCACTCGCAGCCATAAAATGCTCTACAACAATCCAGTACGCGACAAGCAAAATTACGGTGCCTATAGCAAACGATACGAAACTTACATATGGATTCCCTGTGCGTTGCTTTTTCGCCATCTCTCCATAAACAAGTTGATGTAGCTCTTTACGGAACAGCTTTCCGCATAGAACAAACAATGCTACAAACTGAATAATCAAGAAGCCTAACGATGTGAAAATAGCGGCACTTACAGAAAAACTTAATTGGTGTGTAATGATACCATGCCCTACTAAACGCGCGGTTGTAAGACTTATAGCTTCGGATAAAAAGCCACCGCATACAAGCCCTCCTAAAAGAGCTAAAAACGACGTGATTAGCCCCTCTGTCATTATTTGAATAAATAATTTAATCTTTGTCATTCCAAACATCAAATAAAGCCCCAGTTCTCGACTACGACATTCAAGTTGATATTTGTTTGCAAATACTACGAGAAAGAACACAAATAATAAAGCACAAAGATAAACCGTCGGTAAAAGATTAGTAAGCAACCGTTCTACTGCGTCGCTCTCAATTTCACTTAAAAAACGTATTACGTCCTGTTGTCCAAGAGAAAGCACTATATAAAACATTGCTACGGCTGTTATCATTGTCAGAAAATAAATTAGGTTTTCGCTACGGCTCCGTTTGGCGTTTCGCCATGTGAGATTAAAGAACATTTGCACTTCCTCCCCCCATTTGAGCCATCACTTGTAAAATACGTGCATAAAAATCTTCCTGTGTTTCATTTGGAATTTTACGACGTAACTCATGGAAAATAACACCGTCTTGAATGAACAAAATACGAGAACAGAAACTCGCGGCGTTAGGGTCATGCGTGACCATTAGGATTGTGCGTCCACGCCTAAGATTGATTTCCTGTAACTTCTCCATGAGTAAACGTGCTGATTTTGTATCTAATGCACCTGTAGGTTCATCAGCCAAAATAATATCGGGGTCAGAAATCAAACTACGTGCAGCAGCTACGCGTTGTTTTTGACCGCCCGACATTTGTGACGGAAATTTAGAAAGAACGTCTGTAATTCCAAGAAAATCTGCTATATCTTTTAGCTTTTTTTCCGCTGTAACAATGTCAATATTATGAATTGATAAAGGCAATATAATATTTTCTTTACCAGTTAGATTATCAAGTAAAGCAAAATCTTGAAATAGATAACCAATCTTGTTGCCACGATATTCAGCCAACTTCGTGCCATCAAAAGAGCTTATATTGGCACCTGAAAGTAAAATTTGTCCAGAGGTTGGTTTAATGACCGTAGCAATACAATTCAACAATGTTGTTTTTCCAGAACCGCTGGCTCCCATAATTCCCAAATATTCGCCATTCAGAACATCAAAGGTAATTCCGTTTAGTGCTTTTGTTGGAACCCCCTCTTTGGAATATGCTTTGTGCAAGTCGCGTACTTCTAATAGTTTTTTTGTATCATTCATATCTCACACCTCACATTTTTTGCTTACGCTTATCTTACGAATATAATTTTACTGCATAAGAAGCAACCACACCACTTACAGTTGTTGTAAGGTTTATTTGTTTGTTTATTGTATCTGCATTTTATGTTGTTTCTTTCTCATATCAAAAGGTTTTTCCGCGTTTTTTGGTATCAGCCACATATACCCCAGTTTTGAAACGCCCGGTATGCGATTTTCGCTACAAAGTATCTGTACTCGTCTTTCAGAAATTCCCCATTTCTTTGCCGCTTCGGGACAAGACATATATTCCATAATCAAAACGCCCTTTCCTCAAATTTTACCAGTATAATTATACTCGGATAGCCGAATAATATCAAGTATATGATATGCTCTATTTCAGTCAATAATGTGCTGTGTGTAATCATATCTCGAAAGGAAGATGAAATATACAATGTAGTTGGGTGAAATGACTATGAAGCAGAACAAAGAAAAATTTGATTTTAAGGCTTTCGGGCAAGCCATTAAAGCAGCAAGAAAAGCAAAGGGAATATCACGCAATCAGTTAGCCGACACACTGAATATTGCGCCCCGGTATATCGCGTCCATTGAAAACAGCGGGCAGCACCCAAGTTTACAGATTTTATATGAGCTTGTAACCCTGCTTGACGTATCAGTAGACCAGTTCTTTTTCCCGGAACGGGAACAGGAGAAATCCACGCGCCGCCGTCAGCTCGATACTATGCTTGACGGTATGAGCGAAAAAGATTTGAAAATCCTGTCTGCTACTGCAAAAGGAATAGAGGAAGCCAACAACGACGAAACGGGGGAATAAAGTTCTCTCGTTTTTGTTTATATAGAGTGATTGAAACGTCGCAGATTGCGGCGTTTTTCTTTTGGGAAAGTTCGTCAAATTTGCCGTTCCCGGTGTTGTAGGTAGTAAGGGATAAAGTTTCGTAGCAAGCATAGGAAAAGAGTACCCTTTTCCGTATTTTCGCCCTCCCGTCCTGCGGTGCGTCGGTTGAAAATTGCTTGTTGGGAAGTATGGAGGAGATTGAGACGTATATAGGCAATATAGAGTCTGGAAAGAGCGGAAGCATAGATATCCTCACGAATGCCGTGGCGACGACTGCTGCGAGCGGTGATATGTCAAAGGTGATAGTTACATATGAGGACAAAGAGGGGAATGAGACGACGATTGAGGGGAATTTCAAGGCGACTGTGGAATCTCCGGTGTATGACAATGTAGAGAAGATAAAGGACAGCACAAAAAGCAGTGATAAGAAGGTGTTATATGGTGTAATTGCTGTGGTTATAGTGATAGCTCTGTTCTGTATATGTGTGATAAGAAAGCAAAGGAGAAAAAAGGAGATTCTTGATGAATTTTAGATTCCTGTCACGGGGAGAGAGTTTATAAGGAGATAGATTGTATGGGGTGGATATGGCATTTGTGTCTTATGAATATGAAGAGAAGAAAGATCAGAACATTTCTCACCGTTCTCGGCGTGATGATAGGTGTTATATCGGTTGTAGCACTTCTGGCTGTGGGAATCGGAGTCAAGAACGAGATGATAGATTCTGCGGTTGCAAGTGGAAGTGTCAACCAGATAACGATATACAGTGAGACCGGAAGTAAGCATAAGGATCGAATGATAACGGACAGAACGATATCTACATTGACAGATCTTGCAAATGTGGATGGTTGTTATCCTCTGTATGAGGTGCCTGTGAGTATGAAGTATGGGGAGTATGAATACTTTGGCAATCTTGTGGGTGTGCCGGGAAATGAGCTTGATGGCTGGAGTCTGGCCTATGGGGAAAACAGCAATTCTTCACATGGGACACCTGAACTGATCTCGGGCGGCAGTGTGGGCAAAATGTTCTTCAATCAAAAGACATTTGACAGTTACGAGAAGAGAGAGAAGAAGAGTATTGAATCCCTTGTCGGAAAGAGATTTGACACGACCGTCGGATGGAGCGGTGAAAGTGACAGGATATTCAAACTGAAACTCGCCGGGGTTTTATCTGATGGAGATACGGATAACAGCTCTGACAATGCTTCTGCTGACACTTCTTATGACAGTGCAGTTCAGGATGAAGAGTCTGACGAATCGCTGGACATCTCTGACAGCTACAGCGAGAAGTCTCAGACGATATACTGTGATATGGATTCACTGAAAAGCCTGCTCAGAAAGGTCAGCGCCGATGGCAAGCTTTACGGTCAGCCGGTGGATGGCAATGGCAACAGCTACCGTGAATTTGTCTACACATCAGCGGTGGTGATCGTAGATGATATAAATAACGTCGATGCGATGGTAAAAAAGCTTCAGGACATGGGGTATCAGACAGAGAATTCCAAGGAATATCTGGACACGATACAGAAGTACCTCAAGATGATACAGCTTCTTCTCGGCGGAATCGGAATGATAGCACTTATTGTGGCTGTCATAGGAATAAGCAACACCATGACGACCTCTGTATTCGACCGGGTAAACGAGATCGGTATATTGAAGGTCCTCGGCTGCGACATAGACGAGCTCAGACTTCTGTTCCTCATGGAGGCCGCAGTGATAGGACTTGTCGGAGGCGTCCTCGGAGTATTATCCTCCTACGGAGTGAGAATAGTGGTGAATAAAGCCGCCGTCTCCATGTTCAACCTTGCAAAAGGAACCCAGATAGCCATGATCCCATGGTGGCTTGCACTGGCCGGAGTCCTCGGCTCCGTGATCCTCGGAGTGGCAGCAGGCTATTTCCCAGCAAGATGGGCCTCAAAACTAAGACCAATAGACGCCGTGACAAGGAGGTAAAAGGTCACAAAATTATCGCAAACATAAAGAAAAAGCCAGAAAGATACAAAAAACAGAAAAGTTGTATCATTCAGAGGAAAATAAGCAAAAAAGATACAGTTTTACGCACAAAAAAAGCAGAGACAACTCACACAAAACACAAAGAATGTGTGAACTGTCTCTGCTTTTGTTGTATATCCCGTGATGGATCCACATCCTTACAGTGTACGGGCTTCACTATCTCAAAGGACTTTTCGTCCGTCCTTATTTCCTGTTGGCTCTGTAACGGAGAGTATGGTCAAGAATCTTCTTACGGATTCTGAATGACTTTGGTGTGATCTCCAGAAGCTCATCAGTGTCGATGAAGTCAAGAGCCTGCTCAAGACTCATCACCTTTGGAGGTGAAAGCTTGAGAGCATCATCTGATCCTGAAGAACGTGTGTTGGTAAGCTGCTTCTTCTTGCAGACATTGACCTCCATGTCTTCAGCACGAGGATTCTCACCTACAACCATACCGGCGTAAACCTGCTCACCAGGTCCGATGAACAGTGTTCCACGCTCCTGTGCGTTGAAAAGACCATATGTGATCGAAGTACCTGACTCGAATGCGATGAGTGATCCCTTTGAACGGTAGCTCATGTCACCCTTGTATGGAAGATACTCGTCAAATGTTGTGTTGATGATACCTGTACCCTTGGTAGCTGTCATGAAGTCACCACGGAATCCGATAAGTCCACGGGATGGAACAGAGAACTCAAGTCTTGTGGTTCCATTTCCTGTAGGAGCCATTCCCTGAAGCTCACCCTTTCTCTGGTTCAGCATGTTGATGATAGTACCTGCAAATTCGTCAGGAACATCTATATAAGCGATCTCAAATGGCTCAAGCTTATGTCCGAGCTCATCTTCCTTGTAGATAACCTCAGCCTTACTTACTGCAAATTCATAACCTTCACGTCTCATGTTCTCGATGAGGACTGACAGGTGAAGCTCACCACGGCCTGAAACCTTGAAAGCCTCAGTTGTGTCAGTCTCCTCAACTCGGAGGCTGACATCTGTGTTCAGCTCTCTGAAAAGTCTCTCACGGAGATGTCTTGATGTTACGAACTTACCTTCCTTGCCTGCGAGAGGAGAGTCATTTACCATGAATGTCATGGCGATGGTTGGCTCAGAAATCTTCTGGAAAGGAATTGGGTCAGGATTCTCAGGGGAGCAGAGAGTATCACCTATCTGTACATCTGCGATGCCTGAAACAGCAACGATAGAACCTATCTGTGCTTCCTTAACCTCTATCTTGTTAAGACCCTCATACTCGAAAAGCTTTCCGATACGAACCCTCTCGAGCTTGTCCGGGTCATGCTCATTTACTATGACAAGATCCTCATTTACCTTGAGGACACCATTGTCGACCTTGCCGACACCGATACGTCCAACGTACTCGTTGTAGTCGATTGTGCTGACAAGCATCTGTACACCTGCCTCAGGATCGCCTGTAGGAGCAGGAATGTAATCAATTATAGTGTCGAACAGAGGCTTCATGTCTGTGCCTGGCTTGGATGAGTCAAGTGTTGCATAACCGGACTTGGCAGAAGCAAATACAAATGGGCAGTCAAGCTGATCCTCATTTGCATCGAGCTCGATGAGGAGCTCAAGAACTTCGTCAACTACCTCGTCAGGACGTGCCTCAGGACGATCACATTTATTTACACATACGATAACTGCAAGATTAAGCTCAAGAGCCTTCTTCAGAACGAACTTGGTCTGTGGCATAGGACCCTCAAATGCATCAACAACGAGGATTACTCCGTTTACCATCTTAAGAACTCGCTCAACCTCACCGCCGAAGTCTGCATGACCCGGAGTATCAATGATGTTGATCTTGGTGCTTCCATATGTTACGGCAGTATTCTTGGAGAGGATAGTGATTCCTCTTTCACGCTCGATATCGTTGGAATCCATGACACGCTCAGCGACCTCCTGATTGTCACGGAACACACCGCTCTGCTTTAAGAGCTCGTCTACAAGTGTTGTTTTACCGTGGTCAACGTGGGCGATGATAGCCACATTTCTGATATCATCTCTTGTTATCTTCATAATATTCACTCTTTCTTTCAAAATTAGTCTATTTTACAACGCTTAACATTCTAGCATAGTGAAAAAACCAATGCAATAATGATAATGTACAAAAATGTAGTAAAAATGAGGGCAAATGGCGGAAAAATGATTATTTTGCAGCCGCTTTGAGCAGCATCTCTTTGAGTTCGTCAGGTGAGAACTTGTAGTGTGAATTGCAGAACTGGCAGTTGACCTCTATAGGCTCGCCCTCCTCGAGAAGGCTTGCGATCTCTTTTTTGCCAAGACTGAGTACAGCATTGTAATATCTCTCCTTGCTGCAGTTGCAGTGCCATTCGGTCGGAAGCTCGTCAGTTACGACCACATCATATCCCTCAAATACATCCTTGATGATATCGAGAGGACTCTTGCCCTCATCAAGTAAGCTTGTGATAGAAGAGAACTCGTTCAGTCTTTTTTCAAGGACATCGATGAGCTCATCCGATGCAAATGGCATGAGCTGTATGATGAAGCCGCCTGCCTGTTTGACGGTGTTGTCCTTCTCCATGAGAACACCAAGGGCAACAGATGTAGGAATCTGCTCAGATGTCGCAAAGTAATAAGTAAGATCTTCGGCGATCTCACCGGACACGAGCTGTGTCTGACCGACATAAGGCTCCTTGAGACCGATATCCTTGATAACTGAAAGTACACCAAGATCAAGTGCCTTGGCAACATCCAGCTTACCCTTGTCATTTGCGTGAAGGATAACGTTTGGATTGTTGACATATCCCTTGACTCTTGAATGTGCGTCTGCAGTTACGGTAAGTCCTCCGATCGGTCCGTTGCACTGGATCTGCAGTGTGAGTACATCTGACTCATTCTTACACTGTGCCCCCATAAGTGCTCCTGCGGTCAGAAGTCTTCCCAGAGCTGCCGTAGCCACCGGACTTGTGTTGTGGATAGACCTTGCGGTTTCCACGATATCTCTTGTTGTACCGGCGAAGAATCTTACCTGATTGTTCGCCGCCATACCTCTTATTATATGATCGCTCATGTTGTATACCTCGCTATTCTATGTTGATTAGTTTTGTTACATTTTGAAATCTGTCCGGTTATCTCTATATATAATCGCATTATAATAATGATATATTGGACAATCTTTACCATTTTATATTATGAATGGTGATAAGACAAGCCTATTCATAGTGTTTGTTATCCTGGTGTGTCTCCCTTGCAACCACGTATACCCTTTCACTGGAATCTGTGGCTGGCTGCCATGTAAATGCATCGTACATGGCGACGAGCTCCATGCCTGAGTCAGCAACGCATTTCCTCATGTCATCAAGGGTCAGGCCTCGCTGATAATGGAATTCCTGATACTTCCTGTATAGAGGACACTCATCATCCGGCTCAATGCCTGATTCTGGGTATTCTAGGAGAAACAGGCTGAGAGCCAGCTCATTTATATCGGTTTCCGTATCGTAGTAGTTATCCCAGATAAAGCTCACGTCGTCCCTGTCCTCGGCTATGGTGCTGTTGGCAACCACATCCTTGAAATAGTGGCGGGTCTTGAAGTCGCAGATAAATATGCCCTTTGATTCGAGATAGTTATTTGCCAGCCTGAATACGTGGGTTATGTCGGCAAGCTCTGTAAGATAGTTGATGCTGTCGCACACGCACACGATGGCATTCACCGTGCCGAAGAGCTCAAACTCCCTCATGTCCTGCATGAGATATAAGATGGATTCATGTCCTGTATCCAGCTTTTTCTCATTTGCCACCTCAAGCATCTCATATGAATTGTCGATACCGATCATGTCGTATCCGGCATCCGCAAGCCTTTCCGTTATCTCTCCGGTGCCACATCCAAGCTCACATATGAGCCCTTCGTTCACTCCGTATTTTCTCAAAACTTCTATTATATATGTGCACCAGTCATCATATGGAATGTTGTCCATCAGTTCATCATAGACACTGGCGAATACCTCATAAGCGTTCATGCTTCCTCCTTCAGCCTGCGCTGGTCAAATCTCTTGATAACAGTTTGAATTGTACCACAGCTTAAGTTTTATAGTAAACTGCAATAAATAATTATGCATAAAATTCGAATGATTGTTGAAGAAACTTAAAATAGCATTTATTATGTTACTGGGCAGAACAAATATAAAAATCAGAAAGAGGACAAGCAGAGATGGAATACTGGGATATTTACGATGTAAACAAGCAGCCTACAGGGCGCACGATGAAGAGAAATGACTGGAATATGAAACCGGGGGATTATCACCTCACAGTGCTCGGTGTGCTCCAGAACAGAGAGGGAAAGTATCTGATAACCAAGCGTGTCATGACAAAGGCGTGGGCAGCAGGCTGGTGGGAGGTATCCGGCGGCGGAGTGCAGGCAGGAGAGTCATCCATAGAGGCTGTCAGACGAGAGGTAATAGAGGAGACAGGCATAGACGTAAGTGATTTCGATGGAGGCTTGCAGTTTACATATAGGAGAGATAACCCGGATGAGAAGGACAACTACTTTGTGGATGTCTATAAGTTTACTGGAGATTTTTCGGAAATAGATATCAGGCCTCAGGAGGCGGAGACTGATGGTTTTAAGCTGGCAACTCTGGATGAGATAAAGGAATATGCAGAGCAGGGAATCTTCCTTCATTATGACAGTATCAAGAAAGTGTTTGAATAAGCCGGGCTGCTTATACCAAAAAACAGTTTGAAAAACACGGCATATATGCTAATATAGTTAAGATTAGAGAGGAATCGGGCGAAAAAGCGTTATAAAGCCTGAAAAGATAAATTTCAAGGAGGCATTTTCAAAAATGGCTGAGACATACAACCACAAAGTCGTTGAAGGAAAGTGGCAGAAGGTCTGGGATGACAACAAGGCATTTGCTGCTACAGATGATTATTCAAAACCAAAGTATTATGCGTTAGTTGAATTCCCATACCCATCAGGACAGGGACTTCACGTAGGTCACCCAAGACCATACACAGCGCTGGATATAGTGGCAAGAAAGAGAAGAATGCAGGGCTACAACGTTCTGTATCCAATGGGCTGGGATGCATTTGGTCTCCCTACAGAGAACTATGCGATCAAGAACAAGATCCATCCAAAGGAAGTAACCAAGACCAATGTTGCAAGATTCAAGAAACAGCTCCACTCACTTGGATATTCATTTGACTGGGACAGAGAGATCAACACGACAGATCCTGAGTACTACAAGTGGACACAGTGGATATTCCTCAAACTCTTCAAGGCTGGTCTCGCATACAAGAAGGAGATGCCTATCAACTGGTGTACATCATGTAAGGTTGGCCTTGCAAATGAGGAAGTTGTCAACGGCGTATGTGAGCGTTGTGGCAGTGAGGTTGTCCGCAAGGTTAAGTCTGAGTGGATGCTCAAGATTACAGATTACGCAGACAAGCTCATTGAAGGACTTGACGGCGTGGATTACATCGAGCGTGTAAAGGTTTCACAGAAGAACTGGATCGGACGATCAACAGGAGCTGAGGTAGATTTCTCAGTAAAGGGCAAAGAGGACAAGCTCCGCATATATACAACAAGATGCGATACATTATTCGGAGTAACATACATGGTTGTTTCACCAGAGCATCCAATCCTTGACAAGTACAAGGACGAGATCAGCAACTGGTCAGACATCGAGGCATACCGTGAGCAGGCAGCGAAGAAGAGCGACTTTGAGCGTTCAGAGCTTGCAAAGGATAAGACTGGTGTATGCATAGACGGACTCACAGCCATCAACCCTGTAAATGGCAAGGAGATTCCTATATACGTATCAGACTATGTACTCATGAGCTACGGAACGGGTGCTATCATGGCGGTTCCTGCACATGATGACAGAGACTGGGAATTTGCAAAGAAGTTCGGACTTCCACTCATCCAGGTTGTTGCAAAGGATGGCGAGGAAGTAGATATAAATGAGGCTGCATTTACAGACGTGGCAACAGGAGTGCTCATCAACTCAGATTTCCTCAACGGCCTTGAGGTAAAGGATGCAAAGGAGAAGATGATCAAGTTCCTTGAGGAGAAGGGTATCGGTCAGGCAAAGACCAACTACAAGCTCCGTGACTGGGTATTCTCACGTCAGAGATACTGGGGCGAGCCAATTCCTATCGTTCACTGCGATAAGTGTGGTTATGTTCCAATCGACGAGAGCCAGCTTCCACTTCTCCTTCCGGAGGTTGACAGTTACATGCCGACAGACAATGGTGAGTCACCACTTGCAGCTATGACAGACTGGGTAAACACCACATGTCCATGCTGTGGCGGCCCTGCAAAGAGAGAGACGGATACCATGCCACAGTGGGCTGGATCATCATGGTATTTCCTCAGATATACAGATCCTCACAACACAGAGGCTCTTGCAAGCAAGGAGGCACTCAAGTACTGGCTTCCTGTTGACTGGTACAACGGAGGAATGGAGCATACAACACTTCACCTTCTGTATTCAAGATTCTGGCACAAGTTCCTGTACGATCAGGGCGTAGTTCCTACACCAGAGCCATACCAGAAGAGAACATCACATGGTATGATCCTCGGTGAGAACGGTGAGAAGATGAGTAAGTCAAGAGGCAACGTTGTAAATCCTGACGACATCGTAGATGTATATGGCGCAGATACACTTCGTACCTACGAGATGTTCATCGGAGCATTTGACCTTGCAGCTTCATGGTCAGAGGATGGTGTCAAGGGATGTAGAAGATTCCTCGACAGAGTATGGAAGCTTCAGGACAGTGTGACAGACGAGAAGGGCTACTCCAAGGATATGGAGACCAAGATGCACCAGGTTATCAAGAAGGTTTCAAATGACTTCGAGAACCTGAAGTACAACACAGCTATCGCAGCCATGATGGCACTTCTCAACGACTTCTACAAGAAGGGAAGCGTTACAGCAGATGAGTTTAAGACACTGCTCATCCTGTTAAACCCTGTTGCACCTCATATCACAGAGGAGCTGTGGTCAGTAAAGAACTATGGCGGATATGTATATCAGCAGACATGGCCAGAGTTCGATGAGGCAAAGACAGTAGAGTCAACAGTAGAGATCGCTGTACAGATCAACGGTAAGACTAAGGCAACACTTGCGATCGGCAAGGAGGATCCAAAGGATGAGGTTATCGCAAAGGCTAAGGAAGTGATCGCCGACAAGCTCACAGGTAACGTTATCAAGGAGATCTATGTTCCTGGACGTATTGTGAATATTGTTATGAAATAAAAAAACTATAAACATGAGAAAGCCACATGGAGAAAAATCCATGTGGCTTTCTTGATGTTAAATATATATCGGATTATCATTTATTTCAGATAAGGCAGCAGATTCTTGAGTGCGCTGTATGCACTGTCACGTTTGTACAGCGGTATCGATTCCACCAGCCTGTCAAGATCGTCATGAGTGATATAATCCTTGTTCTCGGGGGTGGTGGCCGGTTCCTTTCCGAACACCAGAAAATCCAGTGGCGCATCAAGAACAGTTGCGATATTGGCAAGAGTATATATACTCATACTTTTGTATCCATGTTCCAGCTCATACACATAATGAGGAGACACTTTTATTTTCTCGGCAAGCTGTTCCTGAGTAAGATTATGAGCCTTTCTCACATTTCTTATCCGCAATCCCAAGTCAAAGATATCTATCACAATAACCTCCATCTTGCTGAAACAATATCTATCAGCTACATTTTATGCAAATAGTATCTGCCAATAACGGTATTGCCAGCCAGAAACTATCAGGTACAAAAATGTGAAACTGTAGCTGATAGCTACAAAAATGAAATTGTGTTACATTCAGTGAAATGCATTTTTTACAGCATGGACTTTATCATATTTATCTTTTGTTTTTCCTGTGGAGACATGCCTTCGCTCAGAACATCCAGAACGATCTCGGACTCGGATCTGCTGAAGGAGAGATCCCTTTTTTGCAGTTCTTTGTTGATCTCCATTAGCTGGGGGAGCATCTGCTCCGGAGTCATGGTGGACTGGGAGTTGGATAATCTGAGAAGAATTTCCCTTTTTAGCGGATGCATGTTTTTTAGTCTTGGGTCATTTTGAAGATTCATGTTTAATATCCCTCCATATCATATTTTTCAAACAGGTCTTTGACGGAGCTGTATATATCCTGGGATGACTGGGATTCAGTGTTGTCGTAGTTTTCTTCGCCCTCGGTTTCAGAGGCAGTTCTGCTTTGATAGTGCCGGTACAGAGAATCCGTGGATTGCTGTGTGTTCATGGCTTCCATGGTCTTCATCATATCCATGGCTTTTTTCATGCTGGCAAACTGGTCCCTGATATCGGGAAATCCACACCCAGCAAGGGATGACAGTATATCATCCTGATTGTTTATATCTTTGTGGAGTCCACAGGAGTTTACATAATTTGTATCGCGCAGAGCATTCAATATGGTCTGAAGTTCCATGATCTTTATGTACATTGCCAGAGGAGCTTTCATACGGTCATCCACAAATGGGAGAATGGCCTCCATCATGAACAGGCGGTCATCTTTTATTAAGTTGTCCAGTGGATGATGGAAGTTGCCATTAAACATATGAAGCTCCGTTTCATGCAGTGATCACTTGGTAAGACAGCTATACTATATTCTATTGATTTTTAGTAAAAAAAATACCAGCAGAATTGCTTCTGCTGGCCACCTTTTGCGGATACCGGACAGTCATTCTGCCCGATATCCCGTTTATAGATCGTGGTGAGTCCGCTTTTAGCAGCAGCCGCAATCATTGCCGCCGCAGCCACTGCAGCCACATCCGTTGTTATTGCCACAGCCACCGCAGCAGAATAAGAGAAGGATGATCCAGATGCAGCTATTGTCATTGCCACAACCGCCATTAAAACCGAAACCATCGCCGCCGCAGCCACCGCAGCAGAGGAGAAGGATGATGATCAGAGTGCAACTGTTGCATCCACATGAACCTCCGCAAGAAAGTCCATTTCTGCCGCCACAGCCACAACCGCCACAGGCACACTGTGTTGCTGATAAATCACTCATGGTAAGCCTCCATTATTTTGTTCATGGTTTAACATATTCGCATGAACATGATGTGTTACACATTTGTTCAAAAAATATTTTGTTTCATTTAAGATATCTAAAATGTGTTATAAAGCCGCCTTAAGGCATCCAATTCGATGTTCTAAAAACAGATTTACTATGCTATAATAAGCGCAGGTACGCTGAGAATCAGCGTAGGAAGTTTGGAAGGAAAACGATAAAAAAGGACAGGGGGAAGATAACTTGCTATATCGTTGTGTGAATTGCGGGGGTAACGTAGTGTACGACCCTGCGAAGAAAAAGATGGTCTGCCTTAGTTGCGGGGGAAGCGACTGTCAGGAACTGGTTCCATCACAGGAGCCTGTAATATGTATAAACTGTGGTTCACAGATACCTTACACGGAGTATCAGTCTGCGGGAAGATGTCCTTCATGTGGAACATATCTGCTCAGGGATGACAAAGTAAATTATCCGTATGGGGCTGATGTGATACTTCCTTTTAAGATATCAAAGCATGAGGCTGAGGAGAAGCTGAGGAATGAATTTGGTAAAAAGCTATTTATACCGGGAACATTCCTTTCACAGAAGACGCTTGAGGCGCTTAAGGGAGTGTATGTCCCATTCTGGATGTACGATTATGATTCGGATGTGGCTTATGAGGCCATAGGAACAAAGGTCAGATCATGGACGTCTGGAGACAAGAGATATACAGAGACTTCATATTTTGATGTCGGAAGAAGCCTGCATGTGAATTATGAGGGCATACCGGTTGATGCATCCATAGCCATGGAGGATGGAATCATGGATCTCATGGAGCCGTACAACTACAAAGAGCTCATGCAGCATGACAACAAGTATCTCTCGGGATTCGATGCGGAGACTTACAATATGCCGCCGAATGAGGTGGAGCCGAGGGCTCAGGCAAAGGCGGAGAAGGCAAACAGAGATTGGGTGAGAAGCACCACAACCGGATATTCATCACTTACAAATGAGAGATTCAGAAACAACAACAGACTCACGGGAACAAAGTTCGGACTCATGCCGGTGTGGGTATATGAGTACCGTTTCCAGGGCAAAAACTATAAGTTCTATGTCAACGGACAGACTGGAAAATGTGTCGGAACAGAGCCGAAGAGCATGAGTAAGGCAGTTGGACTTACCGCACTTTTGTTTGGCGCAGCATTTGTATTGCTTGATGGCTTGTCTATGTTATTGGGGGTGTTGTAAATGAATGCAGTAAAGAAATTTATCGTGGCAATGCTCGTGGTACTTGGACTTGGAATAGTGTTCTTTATAGGATACTTTGTGAAATCAAATGCCAATCTCAAGCATGACGCCAGAAATAATACAGAATGTAAGACAAATGAGAGAGTGTTTGACTATGCAGATAAGCTGTCTGATTCGGAGGAGGAGACTCTCCGCGGGGAGATAGCAGAACTGGAAGATAAAGTGGGTATGGACTTTGTTGTCGTTACCATGGATCAATACACAGATCTGTCAGAATATGATGCCGATGCAGTTTCATATGACATAGAGTCTAACACAAAGGATATAGCAGAGAAGATCTGTGATTATTACAGATTCGGCTGGGAAGAGTGGCCTGCAGGAACATATCTTGACGGCAGGGATGCCAGCACAAGCGTAGTTATAGTTGCCAACTGGCAGGAGAACGACGGATATGTTTATCTGTGCACAGCCGGCAAGGCGAAGAAGAGAATAAGTGATTCCAAGGCGACATCCATAACGGAATACGGTGGAAAGATACTCAGATCGGATACTCTTGGAGCATTTGAGAGAATGATGTCAAGAACAGAGACGGCTATGAAGAGCAGCACAGGAGGATTAAAGTTCCTGTCACCATTTATATGCTTCCTTGTATCTCTGGTAGCAGCCATCGCATTCTGCATCGTGAATCTGTCGAAGAAAGCAGGAAAAGATACCACAACAGCTTCTACATACAGCGATGGAAATGCCAAGGAGCTTGACAGAAGAGATATATTTATACGTAAGGAAGTAACCAGCGTGACTATCCAGAGCAGCTCAGGAGGTTCTGGTGGATCAGGCGGTGGCGGTGGTCATGGCGGTGGCGGAAGCCATTTCTAAAAATCTGACCGTACGCGGGAAAGACATATTATGAAGAACAGGAAGTTTGAAAGTTATATTCTAAAAAACAGAATACCCGGGATCATTCTATCACTGATCATGGTGGGATGCATGATCATCATGGCGTGGCATTTCAGTCTGCCGGACAGGATAAGGAGCAGGACATACAGAAGTATAGCTGATGTGGAATCCAGGGCGAATCCGAACGACAGGGATGTGACGATAACCGTGGATCGGGCGGATTATATAGGATACGATTATTATGTGGATTCTGAGAGGCAGGGCAGGTACTACTACTGTCAGCAGGATGGCAGATATGCCATCCTGCTCATCAGGAGTAACGAAGATGTACTGCTGAATTATACGCTGAGAGGCAGAGTAGTCTCTGCGGATGATGTGTATACATCGATAGTTGATGGCCTTGCACAGGACATGGGGATACCATCCCAGCAGCTTGAGAGCAAGGTATATCCACTCATAATAAGTGAGGTGGATTTTCCGAGGATCTATTATAATATGATGCTGCTGGTTCTTGTGCTGACGGCTCTGTGGGCGTTATATAATATAGTCAGATGTATATACAGTGTGTGCTGTCCATGGAAGGTGTCAGGAATGCAGGTCGTATCGGGCGGAAAGGCAGACAGGAATACTGTCAGGGATATAGATGAACAGCTAAGATACAATCTCTACTATGATCAGGATGGTATAGCCATAACAGACAAATATCTGGTATATCACGGAACCTGGCATACGGATGTGGTGGAACTCAGCACCATAGAGACGTTCAAGAAGCTCAGAACATCGGCGAATATAGGGTCGGCAGACAAAAAGATATACAAACTACTCATGGTGGATGTGGATGGCGTGACATATGAGCAGGACTTCAAGACGGAGGCTGCCATAGATGAAGCATTGTCATATCTGAGAGATTCAGGGAAAAAATAAAACAGTATATGCGGTTCGTTATCAAACGGATCGCACATACTGTTTTTGTTTTGCCTATTGTACTGTGCAGACTATACGTCAAGCTTGTCCTGATCGGAGAGCACTGATGGATCCTCAGATACATCTGAAAGTCCCATGTACTCATCGCCGATTACCGCTGATGTCTCGGCAGCAGCGGCATTTGCAACGGCACCAGTTGCCTCGGCGAGAACATCCTCAGCCTCAGCTACGGTCTCGGTTACGGCCTTTGCGGTTGTCTCATCCGGAATATCCGCTGTGGCTTCCGGGGTTACACCATCCTCGGTTGCGGCTTCTTCGGATGTGGTTTCTTCTGCTCCGGTGGTGTCTTCGTGAAGTGTGAAATATTCACGGTCGCCATCTTCGGTGGAAGCAGCTTTTTCCTTAACCTTGTCCTTGAGCTTGTCATATGTGTCGGATACTGTATTCTTTGCTTTCTGGACTGTCTCGGAATCTTTTACTTTATTGTAGGTATCCTTGATCGTATCCTTTGCCTTCTGGACTGTCTCAGAGTCCTTTACCTTGTGGTATGTTTCAGAGTCCTTGATCTTTTTGACTGTCTCGGAGTCCTTTACTTTGTGGTAAGTATCTGTAGCTGTGGCTTTTGCCTTCTTTACAGTATCATTGTTCTCAACTGTCTGGTAAGCTTTCGTTGTCTTGATCTTGTCTTTGAATAAGTAGCAGACACTTCCTGCAGCGGCAAGAGTGAGCGCCATTTTTGCCAATTTGTTCATGATAAAAATCTCCTTCCCATAGAATATAACCTGTCCATTTATTTTAATATGTATTCGTGTCAAATGCAATAAGTGTGGTGGATTGATTCACAGGAATTAATATTTGCGAATGATATACCGTGTATGATATATTCATCTATAATGGAATGGATAAGTGGAGGTAAAATGGAACATGAATAATAGTGGACAGGATTACAACAAAGAAGAACAGGCGATAAAGGCACTTCAGAAAAACTATTTCCTATGTGCGGCACTCACACTGGCAGTGGGAGTTGGAATGCTCGCATTTACATCATATAAGGTGATCGGAATAATATGCATCGTGCTGTGTGTGGTATTTGGAGTAATGGGTATCGTGCTCGTTGTCAAGCCGGACATGATAGATGTATCAGAGGATGGTGTGATGTCATATAAGAAGAAGGACAAGCCGGACAAAAAGTAAATATATTGTTTTTTATGAAAGGACGATAACATGAACGAATACAAGGACGAAAGGGACATTTTGGAGAAGGACATCAAGGCGCTTGAGGGGAAGTCTGCAACGTATTCAGGGGTTAGATTTGTGATGTTCCTTGCAGCTCTGGCAGGGCTGATAATAGGCATATATGACAACAGAGTGACAGTGCTGATCCTGGGAATAATAGCCGCTGTGGCATTTGTCGCAATGGTGTTTATCCACGGAAAGCTTAGTGAGGAGCTGGAATATAAGAAAGCCAAGTCGGAGGTGCTCAGGAGGTATATAGAGAGATTCGGCGACGGCTGGAAGAAGTTTGAGGACAACGGTGCACAGTATCTCGGCGATGACGATCTGGTTGCAAGGGATATGGACCTTCTTGGACAGAGCTCTCTGTATCAGTTTATCTGTGTTGCGGGAACCGAGGAGGGAAAAAGGGCTCTCGCCGATAGTATACGCGATCCGAAGTACGATATAGCAGACATAGAGAAGCGCCAGGAGGCGATAAAAGAGCTCACTTCAAAGAGAGAGTTCTCGATGGATTTTGAGACCCTCGGTGTGAAGACCGGAATGGGCAAAAAGAAGAAATATACCGCGGATGAATTTGTGGCATACTGCAATGGCGATGACCATATACCTGCGGTGTTCAACATATTGAGATTTTTACTGCCGGCGATAACACTGGTGGCATTTATACTTGGAATAATGGGTGAGATAAACATAGGCTGGACGCTTGTCTCATTCTTTGTTGTGCTTTTGTTCTCCTGGCTTTTTGGCGGAGTTGCGGGTCAGGCTGTCATGCCGATGATCTCATTTGGCTATGTGATAGAGGACTATATAAGAATGTTCGAGCTGATCTCCAGGGAGAATTTCGACAGTGAACTTTTAAATGATATCAAGTCGCATCTGTCAAATGACTCTGGTGCCCTGGCGGCTATAAGAAAACTGAGGACGATAAGTGCGGCGTTCAATATCAGATACAATCCTATAGTTCATCAGATACTGTGTGGACTTATAATGTGGGACTTCCACATAGGCAGGATGATGGACAAATGGAAACAGAAGAATGGACAGAGCGTTGAGGGCTGGATAAAGGCTGTCTCTGATATGGAGGAACTCATGTCATTTGCTGTCCTTTCAAGAACGAGGGAAGTGAGCTATCCACAGGTCGGCGCAAATGCCAGAGTGCATGTCACCGCCAGGGATATGAGACATCCTCTGATAAGCCCTGATACAGTCGTGGCAAATGATGCGGACTTCAAGGGCGGTGCCACGATAATAACCGGAAGTAATATGTCCGGAAAGACGACTTTCCTCAGAACACTGGGTATAAATCTGGTGCTTGCATATGCGGGCGCTCCAGTGTGTGCGGGCTATATGGAGGCTGACAGGATGAAGATATTCACATCCATGAGGGTGACCGATGATGTCAGCAATGGAATATCAACGTTCTATGCAGAGATACTCAGGATAAAGACGATGGTTGAGTACAGAAAAGAGAACAGACCTATGCTCTGTCTTATAGATGAGATATTCAAGGGAACAAATTCTGCTGACAGAATAGTGGGAGCAACACAGGTCATCAGAAAGCTTGCGGGAGCGGGTTCAATGACACTGGTATCGACACACGATTTTGAGCTGTGTGATCTCAAGGCGGAGGACGGAACACCTGCTGCGAACTATCATTTCGAGGAATATTACGAGGGAGACCAGTTGAAATTCGACTATAAGAAGAAGGATGGCAGGTGTACCACGACAAATGCCATGGCGATACTTCACATGGCAGGACTCGACTGATGCTGAAAAATGGCATTATCTGGCATAACAGTAAAAATGCACAAAAAATGCGATTTTTTTAGTGCTATAATTTTTGGGTAATTATGCACAATGACAGTTATCAGTAATAACCAAAAACTTTGTTGAATGATTTTACCAAATATGTTATATTTGGAGTAGTGATTTGAGGGGGATAATACAAGAATATTCGTAAGCCAGACATACGAAAACAAAAGGAGGTAGACATATTATGTTACCAGCAAATATAGGACAGGCAGGGGATAACGCGTTATCAATAGCGGCATCCAGTAATAAAGGAACACTTATTCGTTATCTGAATGATCAGGTTGAGGACGGATTCTATACATTGGTTATAGACAGCCTGAAGGATTCTAATTTTGATCTGTCGACCATGACAGTGGATGACGAGGTTCGTGCTCAGTGTACAAAGCTGTATGAGCTTGCAGAGTTTGTAGACTTCAATATAAAGGCGACCGGACACTATGCGATCGAAGAGTGGATAGAGCCTTTATTCAGATTTGTATATGGTGATATTGACCCTACCGATATAGATGCGCCTGTATCAGCTACAGGTGTTTATCGTTACAGTGTATGGCTGCTGTATCTCTTACAGCTTGAGAAGATCCCAGAGTGCATGAGACTGATCGGGGATAAGATCGCTCCACTTCTCATCAACATTTCATACCAGATACTTGAGGATGATGACAGACCAAAGAACTTTGACAAGGCTCTGCTCGGATACCTGGATTTGATCAATGTGGTTATGGAGATGGATATCTCAGCCAAAGACATAGGATCTGATTCATATATCAACAACCTCGAGGTACTTTATGATTACGTCATCGAGGATGCACATGCACCTAACGATTACAAGATACAGTTATCTATCAATCTCTTCTCTATCTACATTGCGAACAAGCAGTATGAGAAGGCATTCCAGTTCTACGGACTGAACGCAGAGTACATACCTATAGATAACCTGTCAGTATACTCCAACTTCAAGGAGCTCATCAAGAATGTCACAAGCACAGAGGCAGCAAAGATCCTCAGCAGCAAGGTGGCTTCAGAGATCTCCAAGCAGGAGGTATACAACAAGAGGATAGATTCACTGCTTAATGAGACCTGCGCATTTACCAAGAAGGTATATCAGGCCATCGAGAATGAGCCGGAGGTCAAGAAGGTACTTCAGACACTTGGTTCAGGAGCACAGCTCAGCGGACGTCAGAACATTCCTGAGGGAGCATATGAGTACAACAAGCTCTTCATAGAGTGTGGAATCAAGGCATATGTTAACTCTGATATAACACAGAAGTCATATGAGGAGAAGTATGAGAGTCTGGAGATCCTCTCCAAGGCACTCAATGTACTGTTTGAGGGATACAGCTTGTATGAGGTATCGAACAAGATCGAGGATCAGTACATAGAGCTCACATGGTGCTGCAACTTCCTGAACGCCAATCCTTCAATGCTGAAGGCATTCTTCAGTGTAAAGGAGAAGGTAAAGGTATTTGATGTCAGAAAGAAGTCAATTGTTGAGAAGAACAACAAGAACAAAGAGGTTTACTCAATGCTTGACAATAGACAGAAGATCCTTCTGTTCATGGCTGCTGAGGATATGGTCGTTAACGGACTCAACAGTACCAAGAAGATGGTTCTTGCATCAAGCTACGATATCAACACAGCCAAGAAGTACCTGCATGATACATATGTCAGAACAGCTCTTCCTGAGAAGTATAAGGAGGAAAATGAGCAGGGTGGCGGTGGTCTCTTCGGTAAGAAGCAGCAGGCTATGCCGGCTGATCTGGTATCACTGTGTAAGGTAGCTATTGTTGAGGAGATGCTGTGCAAGTCAGAGTACCTGTACCATCAGCACACTCTCAAGGGAATAGACAAGCCATCAAACGAGGAGATGACATACTCTGTAGCATGTCTGATCAAGTGTATCAACCATATGATCAACAAGAAGAGCAAGGCTGCTGCAGCTCCTAACAAGAAGGTCATCATAACCAAGACAGGTAAGGTTATAGAGCTCAACGATGAGTCAGGACAGGCACTAGAGAAGCAGGAGTCAGGAATCATCGAGGCTATAGACAATATAGTTGTCCAGCTCAAGGATAAGAGTGAGAGCAACGTCAAGTATGTAAAGGATTACATTGAGGATCTTATGAATACACTCATGAAATACAACTGGGATATGAATGTACAGCTTGATGAATTCTCAGGTGAGGAACTCAGAAATAAGGCCTTCCTTGTTATTAAGAAGCTCAACTATGATCTTCTCAAGTAATCTGATATTACATGACAATTAAAAATATCAATATATTATGTGAAAAGCACCGGAACAAACTATAAGTTTGTTCCGGTGTTCTTTTTAAGGGTGGAAAAATATAGTTGTATATGCTAGAATAGGTTGGATTTAATAAAGATATAAGATCAGGAGGATAAGAAATGGCAAAATTCATCAAGACACCGGTAAAAGGTATGTGTGATCAGCTTCCGGCTGATATGAGGCTTAGAGAGCATGTGCTTTCAATGATCAAGACAAGTTATTCCAGATTTGGATTTACACAGATAGAGACTCCTGTTATGGAACATATAGAGAATCTTACAAGCAAGCAGGGCGGTGACAATGAGAAGCTTATCTTCAAGGTGATGAAGAGAGGCGCAGACCTTGCGAGAGCCATCGATGCAGGTAAGGGAGAGTTGGCAGACAGCGGACTTAGATACGATCTTACACTTCCACTCTCAAGATATTATGCGAACAACAAGGAGCAGCTTCCAAGCCCATTCAAGGCACTCCAGATCGGACCTGTATTCCGTGCGGATCAGCCACAGAAGGGACGATTCAGAATGTTCACCCAGTGCGATATAGATATACTTGGTGATAATACAAACCTTGCGGAGATAGAGCTTGTGGCAGCCACATCCGATATGCTCTCAAGAATATTCTCTGAGGTGGGAATAACAGATTTTACTATCCACATCAACGACAGACAGATACTCCGTGGTGCTGCGAAGAATGCGGGATTTGCAGAGGAAGACATTGCTTCAATACTCATCAGCCTTGACAAGTATGACAAGATAGGTCTGGATGGCATAAGAGCAGAGCTCACAGAGAACGGATACGACGCAGAGATGGTGGACAAGTATCTTGAGATATACCAGAACCTTGGAGATATGAGCTGCGCTGAGTTCTGTAGGAACATAGACGCTGAGTGCCTTGATCCAAAGGTTATAACCAATATGGACGAGATCATATCAAGTGCAAAGACCATGGTTGCAGATGGCGTAAAGATCGTATTTGACCCTACTCTTGTGAGAGGTATGGGATATTACACAGGACCTATTTTTGAGGTTACAATAGATGACTACAACTTCTCCATCGCCGGCGGCGGAAGATATGACAAGATGGTTGGAAACTTCTGTGGACAGGATGTTCCTGCAACAGGATTTTCAATAGGTTTTGAGAGAATAATCACCATCCTCAAGGACAAGCTTGAGAATGGATACAAGATAGATTCTGACAACGTGGCTATCCTCATTCACAAGGATGTGACACTGGACAAGAAGCTTGAGATCTTCAAGGAGGCAAAGGAACTTCGCCAGGCAGGTAAGACAGTGACTATCCAGATGATGAGAAAGAACATGAAGCAGCAGATAAACATGCTGGAGTCAGAGGGATACACAGAGTTCAAGAAGGTGTACAACGACTAACATACGTTCTGTGGATCACACAGATGTGTAACATCATGACAGAACGTATATGTTACTGAGATATTTAATAAAAGGCTGTATTCACATATCAGGCAGATATGTGAATACAGCCTTTTGTGTTGCGTTATGAATAACAGAAATTATCTTACCATGCCATGCTTTTTCCTGAAGTAGAAAATAAACGGCTTTTCAATGATCCTCTTGAGGGTGATCTGTATCTCCTCGTGGCTTGTGTCTATAGGCTTGACAAGGATAGTGTGTATGCCAAGGCTGGCACTTCCGATGATGTCAGTGTAGATCTGGTCGCCCACGGCGATCGTGTTGTCTATGTTGCAGCCTATCTCGTTCATGGCACGGATGTAGCCCTTTTTCGATGGTTTGCCGGCTTTGAATATGTAATTCACCTTCATCTTTTTGTTGAAAGCGGCAACCCTTGGCTCCTTGTTGTTGGATACCAGACATACCTTGAAGCCCATGGCCTTGAGCTGTTCCATGAGCTGGATCGCTCTGGATGTGGCCGGCTCATTATGTCTCACAAGAGTGTTGTCTATGTCGAACAGTATACCTCTGTATCCCATGTCGTAATACTTTTTGAAATCTATCTTGTATGTGGATGAATAGTATTCATCCGGCAAAAATCTGATCATAGATATCCTCCCAGTTTGTTGTCGATTCATTATACCACAGGTGGACAGACAGTTGTATAAACACTTAATAAAATAATAAAATACCATATCCCGTCACTTTTATGTTTTTAATTTGTGGCAAAACATGTATAATAAAAATGATTAAGTTCAGATATAAGTAAAAATGATGATGGGCATATCAGATATGTATGCCAGTTTGCATATTGGATTAAGAACTTATATAGAATGAGGTGTGGGATATTGCACAGGGCGTATGTTCTAAGAAAAGAAAATAATAAATATATGCTGGATGTTATCAGTCCGTATGAAGCACTGTACAGTTCTGTATTTGGGGTGCAGGCGGATACGCTGTCCTATTCACAGGATGGTATGTGCAGGCGGATGTTCGATGAACTCATAGACAAACTGAATTACAGGGAGAAGATAGTGATAGATAAGCTCTATGGCTACAGACATGACAGATGCAGTGTGCCGGAACTTGCCTGTGAGCTGGAGACCGATGAGGAAGGTGTGAACAGTCTGAAGAACAGTGCGCTGGACAGACTGAGGGATCCGGATAATTACAAATATCTGGAGAAACGGTGGTATTCAGGAACGGATATAACCAACACTGAGTACGAGCTTGATTTCAGGAGAAAGCTCAGAGCGGAGCTTCAGAGATATCTGGCCGGTCAGAAGTCAGATATTGACATTTTAAGTGCGATAATGAGGAGAAATAAGATCTCTGTACAAAGGATATACAGGAATGTGCAGGCGGCAGCTACGGATCAGGGACGGTTTGAGACCTCTATATCAGGGAAGAAGAGTATAGATGATGCTGTAAATGAGCTGAAGGCGTTCAAGATAGCTGCACGTCCTGTTGAGAGCATCAGGAAGAAAAAGTCTGTAAGGGGAAATGTAGAGACCGTGCTCATAACAAATGATGGGATTGAGCAGGCGTATAAATACAGCGGACTCAGCGATGAGGATATAGCGGAGTGCGTGTGTCATGTACTGACGGACAGTGACGAGGGACATGGCTGTATACTTGACTTCAATATGTCAGATGGACTTATGGGACTCCTGTTGCTGAAGGGCTATCTGTATCTCGACAGTCTCATGGAGGACAGAGACAGGATATTGGCGGAGCTTCAGAGTGGAGGCTTTCAGACTCAGGCGGAGGAATTTGCAAAATTTGCGGACAAGGCGGAGATATACATAGCGGATAAGACGCACACGTCCATGACGTTTATTGTTGTGCCGGAGGCTGTTGCGCTTCGAATATATGAGGATAGGCCGGTGGATTACCATGAACTGCTGTCCTGCGCGGAGGAGACGGACAGGGAGTTTGCGGTCATGCTCATAAGAAATGAGAAGAAGGAATTTGCTGACTTTTCGGGACTTACGGTCACCGATGCTGCAAAACAAAGGCTCAGCGTATTGCAGAGAGACAATGAACATGCAGATGCGGTGTGATATATATTGACTTTAGGAGGAAAAACGATGGGATTGATAGCGGTCAATATCATAGGCTTGATAATGTTCATACTGGCAATAGTAATGTTTGTGCTGGCTGATAGTATGGTGGGAATAGCTATAGGTGTTGTGATCAGTGTAGTGTGGCTGACATTCACCATAACAGCAAATGTACATATACTCAAGGGAAGACGCTCGACGGAGAAGCTCAAGGACAGTGCCAGGGGACATTTGTTTGATGCACAGATAGAGAGACTCAACAGACAGTATGAGAGCATAATGTCCAGGGAGGAATACTTCCAGGAGAATGTGGAGGAGGGCAGTGGTGTCCGCAATCTGTACGAGGATATAAAGCAGCAGGCACAGAGCAACATGGACAGTGCCATAGGCTTTATACAGACATACGATTATTACACGAGACCCCAGCCGGTATACCTCGACAATCTGTGCAGACAGGGCGACGAGCTGGTGAGAAAATTCAATATTCTGGTGGAGAAGATGGTTGATATTGACACCAACCTGAGCTCGCTGGATATGAAATATGTGGATGATGTCATAGAGTGCATGAATGGCATGAGGCAGGATGTCCACAGTCAGGGAATGTAAAAGGAGGAAGAAATGGATAAAAGGACAAAAGGATTAGTGGTAGTCGGCGTGCTGGTGATAATTGCGATGATCGCGGTCATTATCGGAATAGTCGGCAGGAAGGTTATCAACATAGCAGGCGGTGGAAATGGAGGACCATCAAGATCGGATATGACTCTTGATGAGTTATATGCAGATCTCGATGTAAATGAAGCGACCCCTGTAAAGGGTACGGTCACTCTGGACACTCCGGATCTGTATGCGGAGCTGCCTGAGATAGACAAATATCCACTGGCAGTTGAGGGCAATGGAGACATAGATATAGAGATATTTACATCAGGTGAGAAGGCGGGAAAGGACAACGACTCATGGCTTATAGATGTTGCAAATTCCTTCAACGGTTCTGGTGTGAAGACAGCGGACGGCAAGTCGGTATCGATGAGCGTGAGATCAGTGCCATCCGGTACAGCCGCTGACTATATCATTTCCGGCAAATATCTCCCGGATCTGTACACCCCGAGCAACACCCTGTTCGGAGAGTATGCGATGTCGAACAGCGGCAGCCTTGAGCTTTACGCGGACAGACTGGTTGGAAATACAGCGGGAATCCTTGTGAAGAAGGACAGCGGTTACACTACTGCTGCCGATGCCATAAAGGCCGTTCAGGACAACAAGATCACCATGGGATACACGAACCCACAGACAAGTGCCACAGGACTTAACCTCCTGCTCACGCTGCTTCAGGACGGAGAAGATAACTTTACAAAGTTTAACTCAAACATACCATACGTTGCATATACAACACAGCAGATGAGAGATAGTGCATCAAACGGAACACTCGATGCTATGCTGTCAGAGTATCAGGCATATATCAATGACAGCAATCTCGTGTCAATGTATGATTTCATTGCATTTGGCGTGAGACATGACAATCCTGTATACATATGTAATAAGTCGGGAAAGTCTGCATCAGAGCTTGAGGCCATACAGCTCGTTGTGGATTACTGCAAGAGTGATGATATGCAGACGATCGCGACAAAGAAGGGCTTCAATGCCAACGATGATTATACTGCGACGGAAGAATTTTCCGGTGCACAGGTCACACAGGGTCTCAAGACATACAAGAAGACAAAGGATAACGGCAAGGACATCATCGCGGTGTTTGTTGCGGACTGCAGCGGTTCCATGGACGGAGATCCTATGAACCAGCTCAAGAACAGTCTGACAAACGGTGCGCAGTATATCAATGACAACAATTATGTTGGGCTTGTCAGCTACTCAAGCTCAGTTACAGTGGAGGTTCCGATCGCCCAGTTTGACCTGAACCAGAGATCATATTTCCAGGGATCGGTCAACAATCTGATGGCTTCAGGCGGAACGGCTTCGTATGATGCCGTTGTGGTTGCGATGAAGATGATAACCGATGCAAAGGCAGAGCACCCGGATGCAAAGTGTATGCTGTTCCTTCTCAGCGATGGATATGCCAATGTGGGATATTCCATGGATGAGATAACAAGTGCGCTCAGACAGTCGAACATACCTGTATACACGATAGGTTACGGCGGAGATGCTGACACGGATGAGCTTACAAAGCTCTCAGGAATAAATGAGGCGGCATCTATAAATGCGGACAGTGATGATATTATTTACAAGATAAAGAGCCTGTTCAATTCACAGCTTTAAAATTTATCGGTAAAATACATCATAAAAAACAGTTGCATTCCGTTGGCATATGGAATACAATATAGTCGTTTTTAAGAGACAACTGCATACGATGATAGATCTTCGGGGGTGAGTGCAATTCTCCACCGACGGTGTTAGGGAAACCTTAAGTCCGTGAGCCATGAGGCATGATCCGGTGTGATTCCGGGACCGACAGTATAGTCTGGATGAGAGAAGTATTATATATTCAGAACAGGGTATCTGATGGAAGTCCGTTGTGATGGATTTCGGTGATGGATACCTGAACAAGAGAAAACCCCGAAGTTATCTTCGGGGTTTTTTCTTGTGTTTTGAACAGATACTTCGGAGGCTTGAATGAGCAATATCCGATAGTCTGTCTGTAAAGGTATTAAGTAGGATGGTGGTCATATGGAAAAATATGATATAGATGATGAATTTGATCCGTCATATATGAGACGTGCCATAGAGCTTGCAAGGCGCGGCACTGGAGCAGTGAATCCAAATCCGCTTGTAGGTGCTGTCATAGTGAAGGATGGCAGGATCATAGGAGAGGGATATCATGTGAGATATGGAGAGCTCCACGCTGAGCGCGCAGCATTTGCCAGTCTTAAGGATCAGGCAGATGCCGAGGGCGCAGTCATGTATGTGACGCTTGAGCCGTGCTGCCATTTTGGCAAGCAGCCTCCATGTGTGGACGCGATCATAGAGCACAAGATCAGAAAGGTCTACTGTGGTTCCGATGATCCGAATGCCATGGTGGCAGGAAAAGGTTTTAAGAGACTGCGTGATGCCGGGATAGAGGTGTACACACACTGCCTCAAAGCCGAGTGCGATGCCATAAACGGTATTTTCTTTAAGTATATAGTAAATAAACAGCCGTATGTGACCATGAAATATGCCATGACCATGGATGGCAGGATCGCTACCCACACAGGGGCCAGCAAGTGGATAACCGGTGAGGCATCAAGGGCGTATGTCATGGAACTCAGAAACAGACATAAGGGTATTATGGCGGGCATAGGAACAGTGCTTGCGGATGATCCGATGCTGACATGCAGAATAGAGAAAAGCACGGACAGGGATACTGATAATGTCAGAAATCCGATCAGGATAGTTTGTGACAGCAAGCTCAGGATTCCGGAGGATTCACAGATCGTACAGACAGCCGGGGAGATAGAGACCATAGTTGCCACGACGGCAGCGGGAGCTTCAGACTCAGCAAAGTGTGAGAGACTCAAGGATAAAGGTGTAAGCATCATAGAGACCGAAGATGTGGATGGACAGGTGGATCTAAGGCAGCTCATGACGATCCTCGGCGGGAAAGGCATAGACGGAATACTGCTTGAGGGCGGCGGCGAGCTCAACTACAGCATGGTGTCTGAAGGTCTTGTGGATGAGGCATGTGTATTCATTGCCCCGAAGATATTTGGCGGCGAGGGCAAGTACAGTCCGGTATCCGGAACGGGTGTTGATGTGCCTGCGGATGCACATATGTTTGGACTTGACGAGGTCAGAAGATTTGATGAAGATGTGATGCTCAGATACAAAAAGGTTTAAGAACTTATAGAAAAGAGGTCATACATGTTCACAGGAATAGTAGAAGAGATAGGAACTATAAGAAAGATAGATAAAGGTGTAAGCTCCTGCAGCATCACGGTGCAGGCAGACAAGGTTCTCCATGGAAGCCAGGTTGGAGACAGTATAGCGGTAAACGGTGTGTGTCTTACTGCAACCGGCATATCGGGGAATATCTTTACTGCGGATGTCATGCCTGAGACTTTGAGACGAAGCGGACTTGGACAGCTTACCGGTGGCAGCAGGGTGAACCTTGAGCGTGCCATGGCGGCCGGAGGAAGATTTGGCGGACATATAGTGTCAGGACATATAGATGGAACCGGAACGATCAGAGAGCTCAAAAGGGAGGACAATGCAGTGTGGGTGACAATAGATTGTTCTCCGAAGATACTCAGATACATCATTGAGAAGGGCTCAATAGCCATAGACGGTATAAGCCTTACGGTTGCGTATGTCGATGATACATGCTTTAAGGTGTCGATCATTCCGCACACGGCGGGAGAGACGACGCTGCTGGATGGCAAGCCGGGCAAGGTGGTCAACCTTGAAAATGACGTGGTTGGAAAGTATGTTGAGAAACTGCTTATGCCATACAAAGGTGACGATACAGATGAAAAGCTTTCAAATGGAAATGCTTCAGATAGATCAGGACTTGATATGAAGTTTCTGGCAGAAAATGGATTTATGTAGACAGATATTTTAAGGAGGTAGAGTGATGAGTTTTGAATTCAACTCGATAGAGGAGATCGCTGCAGATCTTGCGGCGGGAAAGCCGGTTGTCATGCTCGACAACGAGGACAGAGAGAATGAGGGAGATGTAATCTGTGCAGCAGAATTTGCTACAACGGAGAATGTCAACTTCATGGCAAAGTGGGCGAGAGGTCTCATATGCATGCCTATGGATGCGTCATATGCGGATAAGCTGAATCTCCCACAGATGTGTATAACCAATACAGATAACCACTGCACAGCATTTTCAGTATCAGTGGATCATGTGGATACAACCACCGGAATCTCAGCCGAGGAGAGAGGCTACACAGCCAGAAAATTTGTGGATGAGAATGCAAAGCCGGATGACTTCAGAAGGCCGGGACATATGTTCCCACTTCAGGCAGTTGCAGGCGGAGTCATAGAGAGAAACGGCCACACAGAGGCTACAGTTGATCTTATGAAGGTTGCAGGACTTAAGCCTTGCGGACTGTGCTGTGAGATCATGAAGGATGACGGAACCATGGCGAGAAAGGATGACCTTGTGGAATTTGCAAAGGTTCATGGCCTTAAGATATCGACCATAGAGAAGCTTGTGCAGTACAGAAAAGAGCATGAAGTATTTGTTGAGTGCGTAGCCAAGGCAAAGCTTCCAACAAAGTATGGTGAGTTTACGATCTGTGGATATATCAACAAGCTGAACGGTGAACATCACGTGGCACTCACAATGGGTGATATAGCTGACGGCAAGCCTGTTCTCTGCCGTGTGCACAGTGAGTGCCTCACAGGCGATTGCTTCGGCTCACAGAAGTGTGACTGCGGACAGCAGCTCGATGCGGCCATGAAGGCCATTGCCAAGGAAGGCAGAGGCGTGCTCCTGTACATGAGACAGGAGGGCAGAGGAATCGGCCTTATCAACAAGATCAAGGCATATGCGCTTCAGGATCAGGGGCTTGACACCGTTGAGGCAAACCTCAAGCTTGGTTTCCCTGATGATGCAAGGGATTACACCATAGGAACACAGATACTTGTGGATCTCGGAATCAGACAGATCAGACTCCTCACCAACAATCCACTCAAGGTATACGGCCTTGCAGGCTACAATCTTGAGATCGTGGAGAGAGTTCCTATAGAGATAGAGCCAACCAAGTTTGACGCATTTTATCTCAAGACAAAAAAAGAGAAAATGGGTCATATGTTACACGAAGTCTAATATTTCATAAGGAGGGGCTGGGTAAGCTCCGATATAGAATAAGGAGGATAAATCAGATGAATAAGGTAGAAGGAAAGTTAGTAGCAAATGGAGCAAAGATAGGTATAGTAGCAGCGAGATTCAATGAGTTCATAGTTTCAAAGCTCGTCAGCGGTGCAGAGGATGCGCTTCTCCGTCATGATGTGAATGCAGACGACATCACAGTTGCATGGGTTCCGGGTGCATTTGAGATCCCTGTAATCGCAAAGAAGATGGCTGCAAGCGGCAAGTATGACGCTGTTATCTGTCTTGGTGCTGTTATCCGTGGTGCGACAAGCCACTATGATTATGTGTGCAACGAGGTTTCAAAGGGCGTTGCCTCAGTATCACTTGAGACGGGTGTACCTGTAATGTTCGGAGTTGTTACAACAGAGAATATCGAGCAGGCCATCGAGCGTGCAGGAACAAAGGCCGGCAACAAGGGTTATGACTGCGCTATGGGAGCTCTTGAGATGATCGACCTCATGAAGCAGTTGTAATGCAGACTGCAGAAAATGCGATATAATGAAGCATGCTGATGCATGCGCAGGTTATCAAGTGAAAATATAATGCGTACAGAAGATACAGGCACGTGTAGTTATAATACATGTGCCTGTAAATATATGACAGGATGGATATAATATATGAAAAGCACAGACAGGAAGATATTGTTCTTTGATATAGACGGAACGCTTATAACCGAGGACGGAAGGAGATACTTCCCGGACAGCGCAAGGCGTGCGCTGGCGCAGGCGAGAGCCAACGGACATCTGGTGTTCATCAACACTGGCAGGGTTTACTGTAATGTCACTGATGAGATCAAGGATGCGGGTTTTGACGGCTTTGTGTGTGGCTGCGGAACATCCATTTACTATGACGGCAAAGAGCTGTTCCACAATGATGTCAGCAGGGATGTGTGCAGGGATATAGCTTATGCATGCCGCAGATATGACATGTTTGGAATGTATGAGCACAGAGACAAGGTGTACGTGGACGGTCAGAACATGGGAAATGAACTCCTTGCAGAGATGGTCAGATACTTCCGGGCAAATGGAATATTTGTTGGGGAGGATGTGGACTCGGATGACTTTGAATTCGACAAGTTCTGCTGCTGGTTCGCGGATGACAATAAAAATGTTCCTGAGTTCCGCGAGTATGTATCACAGCATTTTGACTATATCGACAGAGGTTCAAATTTCTGCGAGATAGTTCCCAAGGGATTCAGTAAGGCGACAGGTATACAGTATCTTCTGGATTATTTTGATATTCCGCTTGAAAATGCATATGCATTTGGTGATGGCAACAATGACGCACCTATGTTATTATATTGTCCGAACAGCATAATCATGGAGAAGGGGTCGGAGGAGCTCAAAAGACAGGTTATGATGGTCACAGACGATGCGGAGAATGATGGAATATATAAGGCTATGGTGAAGCTTGGGATCATAGAGCCGATGGAGTAGCTGGTTCATTTTGCCGGTCAATAATTATTAGAGTTGGAGATTTATATGGAAGAACAGGAAGAGAACAAGAAGGTGACGCTGCTCGATCAGTTGTCGATAGCGGTCAGCAGTCCGAAGAATTACAAACAACTGGTTAAGCTGAAGACGGGACGCCTTGTGTGGTTTGTGGTGATCATATCCTTTTTACTGGCATTTATAGAGTTTGGAATAGACGCCATATTCTGGGTTGGCAAGGTCGGAGGTCTGAGGAATCTCATAACAAATAAGATCCCGGCATTCACATATCATGACAATAAGCTCGACATGGAACACGATATGCAGCTTGAGATAGGAAATGCTACTCTGTACATCAACACGGAGAATGCGTCAGTGAACCTTGACTCCATGGAAACGGATGGAGTGTACATCGCCATAGGAGGTGAGAATATAGTCATGGGAATGGTCTCAGATGGCAAGGGCTATGATTACATGGAGACACCGCTCAAATACATGTTCCTGCCGGATGGCTTCAACAATAGCAAGCTGGCGGCACTGACACCGGTATTTTATATGTACATGGTGATCATGTTCATTGCGGTGATGGTGGCATCGGCGGGCAGACAGCTTCTCCTTGCGCTGATATTCAGTATAGCGGGCAATAGACTTGCAAGAATTCTCAACACGGGACTGTCCTACGGCAAGGTATTTACGATATGTGTCTATGCACAGACTCTGGCGGTGTTCATAATGTCGGTCAACACTGCTCTTGGATATCTGTTATCCTCGTTTGTTGTATGGATCATCGCACTTGTCGTGTCCATGGTATTTATGAACAAAGCTATAGGAAGCTATGTGAGTGGAGATATACCGCCGGGAGATGTGTTCTGATAAGGCGGCCATTTGGTTTGAATAGGTGGAGGCATATATGGAGATAGAGAGAAAATACCTTGTACATGAGATACCTGTCGATCTGACAAAATATCAGGTGAAGCACATGGAACAGATGTATGTGTCCGTGAAGCCGGTCATAAGGATCAGGAGAACGGACGACAGACGTGTGCTCACGGTCAAATCCAAGGGACTGCTCAGCAGGCAGGAATTCGAGATGGATCTGGACGAGGATGAATACAGGAATCTCAGATGTAAGGCAGACGGCAATATAATAGAGAAGGACCGGTATATAATACCGCTTTCCGATACAGACGGAACCTGTGGTGACAGTGAAGTGGACAGGAAACTGAAGATCGAGCTGGACGTGTTCGACGGGATATTTGGCGGACTCACCTATGCTGAGGTTGAATTCCCGGAGAAGAAATTTGCAAATACATTTGTGCCGCCAACGTGGTTTGGCAGGGATGTGACTGAGGACGGTATCTATCAGAACAGCGCCCTGAGCGGCATGGACAGACGTGATATAGACAGTTTTGTAAAGAGTGCGAATAAGGAGGAAAAGCGATGAAGGCAAGAGTTTTATTTGCAACAGGTTATGAAGAGGTAGAGGCTCTCACGGTGGTGGATCTCTTGAGGAGAGCCGGAGTTGAGTGCCTGATGGTGTCGGCTGACGATCAGGATACAGTGACAGGAGCGCGGGGCATGGAGGTCACGATGGATGAGAAGTTATCAGAGATCGATGACCAGTGCGATCTTGTAGTTCTTCCTGGAGGTATTCCGGGGGTTCCGAACCTCAAGGAAAATTCAAAGGTTCAGGCCATGGTCAAGGCACAGAATGACAGAGGCGGTTATGTGGCTGCTATCTGTGCGGGACCTACAGCACTTGGCGCATTTGGCGTGCTTGTGGACAAGAATGCAACATGTTATCCGGGATGTGAGGATCAGCTCATGGCGAAGCGCCACAGCACGGAGCCGGTAGTGGTGGACGGAAATGTGATCACCAGCAGAGGAGTGGGAACAGCTATAGAATTTGCACTTAAGCTGGTTGAGATACTCATAGACAGACAGACTGCGGACGATCTCGCAGAGAAGATAGTATATAAGAGATAATGAATATAAAAATATCAGTTAGGAGCCTGGTGGAATTCATCTTCCGCAGTGGCGATATAAGTGATAGCAGTAGTGGGACTCTGTCCAGAGAAGCGATGAATGCGGGTAGCAGGATTCACAGGAAGCTTCAGAAAAGGGCAGGGTCTCATTATAATTCAGAGGTGCCGCTCCGGTATACAGAGGAGCTTGGCGGACATCTGATAACTGTGGAGGGCCGGGCTGATGGAATCATAGACAGATGCGGTGGCGAACAGGAAGAGTCCGGGGATATTGACGACGGCTTTGACATGGCAGAGGGGTATGCTGTGGACTTCCATGACAGCGATGTGCTTATAGATGAGATAAAGGGCATATACAGGAACCTCGATGACATGGAGAGCCCGCAGCGCGTCCACGTGGCCCAGGCGATGTGCTATGCGTATATATATTCAAAAGAGAATAATTATAGCTGGATAGATGTAAGGATAAGTTATGTAAACCTTGACAGCGAGAAGGAGAAGTTCTTCAGGCGGAGATATTCATTTGGCTATCTGGAGAAATGGTTCAGCTCAATGATGGCGGAGCTTTGCAAATGGATTGATCTGGTGGAAAAGCATCAGCTCATGAGAAATCAGTCCATCTCGGACATGGAGTTCCCATTTGAGTACAGGAAGGGCCAGAAGGAGATGGCTCTGTATGTGTACAGGGCTATTGAGCAGGAAAAACATCTGTATGTCCAGGCACCAACTGGAATCGGAAAGACCATGGCGGCGGTGTACCCGTCCATAAAATCCATGGTTCAGGGACATGTGTCGAAAATATTCTATCTGACAGCCAAGACCATAGCCCACACTGTGTCGAGAAATGCGGTGGAGCTGCTGGAGGACAGAGGTCTCAGGCTTAAGACTGTAATACTCACGGCAAAAGAGAAGATATGCTGTCAGGAACAGGTGGATTGCAATCCTGCGGTATGTCCGTATGCCGAGGGGCATTTTGACAGGGTAAATGATGCGCTGTACGACGTGGTATTACATGAGACGGTGGTTGACAGAGATGTGGTAATACGGTACGCACAGGCTCACAGGGTGTGTCCGTTTGAGTTGAGCCTTGATGTGAGTCTGTTTGCTGACATGGTGATATGTGACTATAACTATGTCTTTGATCCGAGGGCGAGCCTCAAGAGGTTCTTTGCGGCGGAGGGCGGTAAGCCGGGAGATTATGTATTCCTTGTGGATGAGGCGCACAACCTTGTGGACAGGGCTTCGTCCATGTACAGTGCGGAGATTGTGAAGGAGGACTTTCTGGAGCTCAAGAAGCTCACAGCCCAGTATGGCGGCCGTATGGCAAGACATATAGGAAGCTGCAACAGAGAGCTGCTTACGATGAAGAAGGAGGTTCCTGAGGAGGGATACAGGGTGCTCTCGAGCATAGCACCTCTTCACCTGAAATTGCTCAGCCTCCATGAAGCAATACAGCTCTTTCTGGAGGAGCACAGGCAGATCCCGGAGAGAAAGGAAGTCCTGAACTTTTATTTTAATCTCACTTCATTTCTGAACATTGCGGAGATGATGGATGAGAATTATGTCGTGTATGACGAGATAAGGGATGACGGAAGATTTGTGGTGAGACTGTACTGCGTCAAGCCTGCAGTTAACATAAGAAACTGCTTGGACAAAGGGCTTGCCACGGTGTTTTTCTCGGCTACGATACTTCCTGTCAGATATTATATGGAGATGCTGTCGGACTGCCCGGAGGACAGGGCAATATACATCCCGTCTCCATTTTCTGCGGAGAACAGGAAGATAATGATAGCAAATGATGTCACGACCAGATACACGAACCGTAATGAGGCGATGTACAGGAACATTTACAGCTATATAGAGCGCGTGATAAGTGCGAGACCGGGCAACTATATGGTGTTCTTTCCATCGTATGCCATGCTGGAGAAGGTGCATGTGCTCACTGAAGAGCTTCCAGAGTCTCTTGGGGTGGAAGTTATAGCCCAGGAACAATACATGACGGAGAGCGACAGAGAGAGCTTTCTGAGGGCATTTGAGGAGAAGGACAATGTGCTGGCACTGTGTATCATGGGCGGAATATTCTCCGAGGGAATCGATCTGACTGGTGACAGGCTGATAGGAGCGATAATAGTCGGACCCGGTCTTCCCCAGGTGTGCACGGAGAGAAAGCTGATGATGGATTACTTCGACAGCAGAACCGCGGCGGACGAAAAAGAGGCTGCATCCGACAGGAATGGATTCAGATATGCGTACCAGTACCCGGGAATAAACAAGGTATTTCAGGCTGCCGGAAGAGTCATAAGGACGGAGACGGATCAGGGGATAATACTTCTGATAGACGAGAGATTTGCCACCAGGCGTTACACGGAGCTGTTTCCTGTGGAATGGAATGACAGCGTGATATGCAACATGCAAAATGTGGACGGGATCCTTGAACAGTTCTGGGATTATAAAAGTAAAGAGATTTAAATATACAAAAGCATAATACAGTGCTATAATGGACACCTGATGAAGCCGGAGCGGCGGTAAAGCCCGGTTGTATATATTTTATCAATATGAAAAAAAGGGGATAGTGATGGTAGATATAACAGTAAAAAATATTCTGGAAGCTACAGGAGGCGTACTCCTCTGCGGAGATGAGAACACTGTTCTCACTGACATCTGTATAAACTCTAAGGAGGCCAAGGAGGGCGATCTGTTCGTTCCAATCATAGGAACAAGAACCGACGGACACAGATTTATAGAATCAGCACTTCAGACTGCAGCAGCCACACTCACATCGGAGCATGACAATGTTGTGGTGTCGGACAAGGCGTATATCAGGGTGGATGATACTGTTAAGGCATTGCAGGCCATTGGAAAGTATATAAGGAACAGATACGATATGCCTGTTGTGGCGGTTACAGGAAGCGTGGGCAAGACCACGACAAGAGAGATGATCACAGCGGCTGTCAGTGCTGGAATGAAGTGCTTCCACACAGAGGGCAATTATAATTCGGTGTATGGCGAGCCTATCACGGTGTCAAGGATGACAGACGAGTACGATGTGGCTGTTCTTGAGCTTGGAATCGGCGAGCCGGGTGAGATGGACATCCTCACTGATATAGCTCAGCCGGATATATGCGTTATAACGACCATAGGCGTTGCACATATAGAATATATGGGTTCACTGGAGAACACCCGCAAGGAGAAGCTCAGCATCATCAAGGGCATGGGCGAGAATGGAACACTGTATATCAACGGTGATGATCCTATGCTGTATGCGGTCAAGGATGAGATACCATGTAAGGTATACACATATGGCTGCGGCGAGGGCATGGACTTCAGAGCAACTAACATCCGCATGGAGGATGGATATTCTGTATACGATATGGTACATGGGGATGACGTTGTAACTGTCAAGGTAGGAGTGATGGGACTGCACAACGTGCGCAATTCATTGGTGGCCATGGCTGTGTCGCATCAGCTTGGAGTTCCATATGAGAAGTCGTCGAAGGCATTTGAGAATTTCAGAGGTCTCAGACAGAAGGTCATCAAGCTTCCTGGCAAATACACGATCATAGACGATACATACAATGCAAGCCCTGATTCCATGAAGGCTAGCACCGATGTCCTCTGTGACATGAAGTGCGAGGGCAAGAAGTATATCGTGCTCGGCGATATGCTTGAGCTCGGAGAGAAGAGCGATGAGTACCACTATGAAGTCGGAGAGTATCTCAGAGATAAGAAGATAGATGAGGTCATAGTCATCGGAGAGCATGCCCAGAAGATCAAGGAAGCTCTGGATGCCTGTGATACGAAGTATGCCAAGACTGTGTCATTCACTGACACGGAGGAGATCGCGATATACCTTATGGCGCTCATGAAGCCTGAGGATATAGTGCTTTTGAAGGGATCAAACGGAATGAAATTGAGTGAAGTGGTTAATATTCTCACGAATTAGTGTGTGTATTTGTACAAAATGACAAAAGCGGTCACGGATTTACAACGATCTGTGACCGCCTTTTTGTGTAAAGTGTTGCCATTTATTGTAAATCAATTCCCAAAACGATACAAAAGGGAGAAAAGAATTTGGTTATATTGAAAAAATATAAAAAATGGAGTAATATCAACCTAGCTTGAAAATAAATACATAAGATTACATAGATACTTTTTATTTGGGAGGAAAGAATCATGGCTACAGCAAAGAAGGCAGATGAGACAAAGAAGGTAACAAAGGCAACACCTGCAGCAGCACTTGCTAAGGTTGAGGCAGTTAAGAAAGAGGAAGCTGCAAAGAAGACAGCAGCTACAGAGACAAAGGCAGCACCTGCAAAGAAGGCAGCTCCAGTTAAGGAAGAGCCAAAGGCAGCACCTGCAAAGAAAACAGCACCAGCTAAGAAGGAAGAGACAAAGGCAGCAGCACCTGCAAAGAAGGCTACAGCAAAGAAGGCAGCTCCAGCTAAGACAACAGAGAATGTATTTGTTGAGTTCGCTGGCGGTCAGATCAAGATGGCAGCAATCGTTGCTAAGGTGAAGGAAGTTATTGGCAATAAGACAGTTAAGGAATTGAACGTATACTACCAGCCAGAAACAGGCATGGTATATTATACAGCTGATGGAGAATCAGGTTCTTACAGTCTTTAATCTATAGATGTTTGTTTTAAGACGGATCCCGGTCGTAATGACTGGGATCTTTTTTCTTTGTGCAATATTGTGTTGTATATAAGTGCCTTTCTGTGATAATATGTCATAGGTTAGGACAATCTAACTAATGCTTTTACAGGGGGTAAGAGATGACAATACACGAGTATGGAGACAGGAAGAATCCGCATATACTGCTTATACATGGCATGTGGATGTGAATATATTAAAAAGCCTGTGATATGAACTTTGATTCATACCACAGGCTTTTTGCTTGCAGATAATACTATATATTACGAATTACTTTGTTGTCAGGAAATCTGCGTATGCTGTAGGAAGACCATGCTCTGTAGGATCAAGTCCCTTGATCTCTTCCTCCTCAGATACTCTAAGTCCCATAGTCTTCTTGATGATCAGGAATACGATGGTGATCGTAACTGCTGTCCATGCTGCAACTGCTGCAAATCCAAGTAACTGGATGAGAAGTGGATGAATGCCACCGCCGTAGAACAGACCGTTTAATGTATCATTTCCAGGAACAGTTGTTGTGGAGAAGAGACCTACAGCGATTGTTCCCCAGATACCATTTACACCATGTACGGCTACGGCACCGACAGGATCGTCAACATGTAATGCGTGGTCACAGAGCCATACTCCGAATACTACGAGAAGTCCGGCAACGATACCGATGATAGCTGCGCCGAAAGCATCGACTGTATCACAAGGAGCTGTGATGGCAACAAGACCAGCGAGTGAAGCGTTGAGACACATTGACACATCAGGCTTGCCATATTTGAGCCATGTAAATATCATACATGAAACTGTTGCAAGTGCAGGTGCGATAGTAGTAGTGAGGAAGATAGAACCTAACTGCTCAACAGATGTTGCGGCTGCACCGTTGAATCCGTACCAGCCGAACCACAGGATGAATACACCGAGTGCGCCGAGTGGAAGGTTATGACCAGGGAAGGTGTGAACCTTTACTACTTTGCCATTCTCATCCTTATTGAACTTTCCGATACGAGGTCCAAGTAATGCGGCACCAATCAGTGCTGAGATTCCACCTACCATATGGATGGCACATGAACCGGCAAAATCATGGAAGCCAAGTTTTACAAGCCAGCCACCTGGATTCCAGATCCAGTGAGCCTCAATAGGATATATCAGCAGTGAGATGATAGCTGAGTATACACAATATGCAGAGAACTTTGTTCTCTCTGCCATAGCTCCTGACACGATGGTTGCTGCTGTTGCACAGAACACAAGGTTGAATACGAAGCTTGACCAGTCATAGTTTTCAAAGTGAAGGAACAAATCCCATGATGGTTTTCCGATGAAACCTCCGAGTGCCCAGTCACTGCTGCCGAGCAGAAGTGATGAACCGAGGATCATGAATGAAACTGTACCGAGACAGAAATCCATGAGATTCTTCATTATAATGTTTCCGGCATTCTTGGCTCTTGTAAAACCGGCCTCAACCATTGCAAATCCGGCCTGCATCCAGAATACCAGTGCGGCTCCGACAAGGAACCATACTCCAAATACAATTGTGCTTACGTCTTCCATAATCATTCCTCCTTTTAATACATTGTAGTTGTGGAAGTGATCAGATAATAAAAAAAGATGCGTCCCGCCAGGTATGCTCCTGACAAAACACATCTTTGTGCACATTATATCTGATCGTACGTCACTGAGATATGACTGATAATAAGTATCTCAGTGCCACACCTCAATTACTAACTTGGGTTGAGTATAGTATTGAGATATGTTAAAATATTGAAAAAATCGGACGTAGAACGATAAACCTTATTATATTTTGCACGGGCTTAATATAATAAAGCAAAGATACGGTAAAGATAAATAAAGTTATGCGGAGATGGCGTATGGATAGTCAGATTTTATTGAATGTTAATTTTTGCAGTGAAGTACATACTAATTTGATAGAAAAGAATGAGAAGTCTGTGTATGTGAGAGCTGGTTACAGCTTGGGTGGGCTGAGAATAGTGCCACAGGAGAATACTGGGATATGTGTGATATGTACGGATGGACACATCAAAAGGGTGTATCCGGGTGAACTGGAGGCGGCTGTTTGCATTGAGGAGAGCTGCAGCTTCATATCTGTGGAGCAGGATCTTGGATTTGGCAGGGAGACTCTGGATACCCAAGATATGCGTCTGCTTGAAAAACTGCTGACGGCTGATCATGCATTTACAGGAAATGGTGCAGAAGATCCGATAGAGAGTGCGACAGAGGAGATCACGGAGCATATAGAGAAATGCGGATCGTTGTGGCAGAGGAATGGCATGGCTGATTCGGACATCGTGAAACAGGCGGATGTCATATATGCGGCAAAAGGGAAGATAAGCATATCAGAGCTTGCTGAGCAGATGGGATGCACCGTTAGACATGTGCATAGGAGATTTGTGGAGGAGCTTGGGGTCAGCCCCAAGAGGTTTGCCCGCATCGTGAGGATCAGGGAGACTGTGAGAAAAATGCTGGAGCATCCGGGCGGACATGTCACGGATTATATGGATGACATGGGATATTCTGACCAGGCGCATTTCCAGAGAGAGTTTAAGTGGTATACAGGGATGACCCCGGGGAGTCTGCTGAAGATACTGGGAGACAGAGCTGAACGATAAAAAACAGGCAGTGGACAAATGCCACTGCCTGCCAATTTAGAAAAAGGAATGATATTGGATACCTGTGCTTATTAGAGCGCTGTCTCTCCACGCTCGCCTGTACGGATACGAACGACATCTGCCACATCATATACGAAGATCTTACCATCACCGATCTTACCTGTGGATATTCTCTCGCAAACCTTGAAAATGATCTTGTCCGCAACATCGTCTGCTGCGATGGTCTCGATCTTTACCTTTGGAATAAGGTTTACAACATATTCGCTTCCTCTGTAAGTTGTCTTATATCCCTTCTGATTACCGTAACCCATGATGTTTGATACCATGGCGCCTGTTGATTCACACTCATCAAGTATTGACTTTACATCATCAAGCTTTTCTGAACGAACTACGATTTCAAGTTTCTTCATAATTACAGTCCTCCTTTTACCCGTTGGATTTATTTTTTATGATTATAGCATAGCGAAAAATCCAATTCCATAGCACTTCGCAAATGCCGAAATTTTAAAACGATTCGAAAGATGCCAGCGGTAAAATAATACAAAAAACAGACAAATGACTTAATAATATTAAGGACAGAAGCGGGGCGGCGCTGCGTGCCAGCGGTTAATTTACAGTAATTTCATATTTGCAGGTGTTGGTAAATGTGGTATATGTGTGTTATTATATTTCTGACTGAGACTATATGTATAATCAGGAAAGGAAAATGAGATATGGCAGAGAATTATGATGATATAGATAAGAAGACACCGGATACGGTGGATACCGATGGACATGCATCGGATGATAAGGACAACGATGACGATTACGAGAAATACTGCTACCTGTGCAGGAGACCGGAGAGCGTGGCCGGCAAGCTGATACATATGCCTGGAGATATAAATATATGTGCAGACTGCATGCAGAGATCATTTGACAGCTTCAATAATTCCGGGTTTGGCAACATGCCGGGGCTTGGCAATATGCAGTTCATAGATCTGACAAATATGCCATTTGGCAATATAGATATGTCCAAGTTCAAGACACAGAATGACGTGCCAAAGTCACAGAAAGTCAAGAAGAAGGCGCCAAAGGAAAAGAAGCAGGAGGAAGAACTCACGCTTAAGACAATTCCGGCTCCTCATAAGATCAAGGCTATGCTGGACGAGTATGTTGTGGGACAGGAATATGCCAAGAAGGTTATATCCGTGGCTGTATACAATCATTATAAGAGGGTTCTCACAGATACCATGGATGATATAGAGATAGAGAAGTCCAACATGCTGATGGTGGGACCTACAGGCTGTGGTAAGACATATATAGTCAAGACCATAGCAAGACTTCTCAAGGTGCCTCTCGCAATAACTGATGCGACAACTCTTACAGAGGCCGGTTATATAGGCGATGATGTTGAGAGTGTTCTGTCAAAGCTTCTCGCCGCCGCCGACAATGATGTGGAGAAGGCAGAGAGAGGAATCGTGTTCATAGATGAGATAGACAAGATCGCCAAGAAGCAGAACAGCAACAGCAGGGATGTGAGCGGTGAATCCGTACAGCAGGGACTGCTGAAGCTCCTCGAGGGCGCGGATGTCGAGGTGCCTGTTGGATCAGGAAGCAAGAATGCCATGGTTCCTATGACTACGATCAACACAAGAAACATCCTCTTTATATGTGGTGGAGCATTCCCTGATATAGAGGAGATTATAAAGCAGAGAATAAGCAGGCAGGCGTCAATGGGCTTTAAGGCTGAGCTCAAGGACAAATATGATGATGATCCGAATCTGCTGAGACAGGTTACAACCGAGGATCTCCGTGAGTTTGGCATGATACCTGAGTTTCTTGGAAGACTTCCGGTACTCTTCACACTTGATGCGTTGGACAAGGATATGTACGTGAGCATACTCAAAGAGCCTAAGAATGCGATATTAAAGCAGTATAAGAAGCTCCTTGCACTGGATGAGGTGGATCTTAGATTTGACGATTCGGCATACGAGGCGATAGCCGAGGAGGCGATCAAGAGGAAGACGGGAGCCAGAGCATTGCGTGCAATTATAGAGAAATTCATGCTGGATATCATGTACCAGATACCAAGGGATGACACCATAGGAAGGGTGACCATCACAGGTGATTATATAAAGGGCAAGGGAAGCCCTATCATAGAACTGCGCGGAACACCGGCACTTGAGGAGGCAAGCGCAACTCAGATCGATAAGCAGGACTGAACAGATCTGTAATGACAATAATGCGATAACAGGAAAATGCTACTTGATAATATTTTATCAATATGCTAGAATATCACCGTTCATTAAGGGAGTAGTCAGCGCAGAGCTTGCGTTGTGATATCAACATAATGATTGGCAACCATCGGTCGATGATGGCGTGAATCTGGTATTACTGTAGATGATGAGACTTTCTGGACAGCTTTTAGCTGCCCGGGAGGTCTCTTTTTATATGTGTCTGTGACTGCATCCGTCAAATCTATATCAAGGAGAAAAATTATGAGTATTGCAGAGTTATTCCTGTTGGCAGTTGGTCTTTCAATGGATGCATTTGCCGTGTCTATCTGTAAGGGGTTGTCCCTGCGCAACATCAAGGTGAAGCACATGCTTATCGCAGGTGCGTGGTTTGGAGGATTTCAGGCACTTATGCCGACGGTAGGATATGTCCTCGGAAGCTTTTTTGCAGATCTGGTAAGCAAATGGTCACACTGGATCGCATTTGTGCTCCTCCTGTTCATCGGCGGAAGCATGATCAAGGAGTCGTTTGGCGAGGAAGAGGAAGTAGATGCAGATATGAGCTTTAAGGTCATGTTCCTTCTGGCGGTTGCAACCAGCATAGACGCACTGGCGGTTGGAGTGTCATTTGCATTCCTCAAGCTGTCCACTCTGTATATCATACTTGCGGTATTATTCATAGGATGTATCACATTCATATGTTCAGCGGTCGGAGTGAAGATCGGAAGTATATTCGGAACAAAGTACAAGTCAAAGGCTGAGCTTGCCGGAGGTATCATACTTATACTCATAGGAGTAAAGGTTGTTCTGGACGGACTCGGTATATTGTAACCTTAACATAAAATAAATGGACAATAGTATGGTTTATGGCATACAATGTGTAGATAGGTTATGTGAAGGGACAATATATTAAGTAAGGAGTAGATGTATGACCAGATTCAAAAAGAATATGAGAAGATTTGTCGTGGCTGCTGTTGTCGGAGCCATGGCCATGTCGATGACTGCATGTACTTCTCATATGTTTGATGAGAAGACTATCACAGGAACAATAAAGGATAATGCGGACGACTACACAAAGGTGCAGAAGGAGTTCGAGGAATATCTGCACGATGAGTATGTGGACAGTGTGACATCGGACACACTCTCGTACAACTATGAGATAAAGGATGGGGATGCCCTTGGTATTCCTGAGCCGGAGGTATCTCTGGGCGATTCGGATATGAGCGATGAGGGAATCAAAAAACGTAAGGCTGAGTTTGATGAGTCCTTTGACAAGCTCAAGTCATTTGACAGGGACGATCTCACGGAGAGCCAGCAGCTCACATACGATATACTTAATCAGTATCTGGAGACGGAGTCAGAGGGTTATCTGAACATATACCTCAGCGAGCCGTTCTCACCTATGAAGGGACTGCAGTCGAATATATCCACATATTTCACAGACTACCGTTTTGACGACAAGGGTGATGTGGAGAGATATCTCCAGGTGCTTGGAATGGTAAGGGATTATTTTGATGACAATCTAGAGTTTGAGAAGACAAAGTCCGAGAAGGGATATTTTATGAGTGATGCCGTGTGCGATAAGGTCATCGAGCAGTGCGAAGACTTCATCAAGGACAAGGACAATCACTTCATGATACAGGTGTTCAACGATAACATCGAGGCGCTGGACTTCCTGACTGCGGACGAGATAGCGGACTTTGAGGAACAGAATAAGAAGGCCGTTGCGGAAAGTCTTATACCTGCATATGAGGATGTTATAGATGTGCTGTCATCGCTCAAGGGAACCGGTAAGAACCAGGGCGGTGTGTGTGGCTATGAAGGTGGTAAAGAGTATTACGCTTACCTTTTGAAGGACGCTGCGGGAACTGATAAGACACCTGAGGAAGTGGCACAGATGCTGGATGACAACCTGTCAGATCTCATGACAGATCTGTATTCCATAGCCATGACACAGTACGATTCATATGAATATTTTGTGGAGCACTACGATGACCTCTTTGGAGACAGTGACTCAAAGGAGCCTTCAGAAATAATAGATATACTCATGAATACAGCCACCAAGAACTACCCAGACTTTGGAGAGATAAAGTATCAGGCGAAGAAGCTTGATAAGAGCCTTGAGGATATTCAGGAGAATACGCTGGCATACTATATGTCACCTGCGATCGATGACCAGGACAACAACCTTATCAGGGTAAATGGCAAACATACGGATGGTATGTGGACCACACTTGCCCATGAGGGATATCCGGGACACATGCTGCAGAATGCATACTACATGTCAACAGATCCTGAACCGGTACGTACCATATTAAGCTTCCTTGGATACAAGGAGGGCTGGGCAATGTATGCGTGCTATGATGCCATAAACTATTACACATTTGATGGGGCATCTGATTCGGACACCGTTGCAAAACTGTACAGGTTAAACGATGAGATCAATTATCTCATAAGTGGAAGGATCGATATAGGAATCAACTATGAGGGCTGGTCACTGCAGGAAGCAAAAGATTACCTGAATGAAAAGGGATTCAACGGCGATGCTGCCGACGATCTGTATACTACCATGATAGGTGATCCTGCCGTATACCAGAGTTATTCAACAGGCTTCTATGAGATGCAGGAGATCAGGGATTATGCTGAGGAACAGCTTGGATCAAAGTTTGACCTGAAGGAGTTCAATACAGTCGTTCTCGAGACAGGTCCATGCCAGTTCAATATCCTGAAGCAGCAGGTTCAGAAGTATATTGATACAAAACAATAAAATAGAATATAGCCGGTACATATAATGTACAGATGGAGACATACCGCAGCCGGAGAAATTTCCGTGCTGCGGTATTTTTGTGTAAAGATTCGGAATTTGCTGCATATACTATATAGATTGCCCCTGGAGGGATGTGCGGTGATATCAGATGCTGTTTACTCAGAGGATTATGTGGAATATATAATAGAATACAACGGAGACAGGGAAGTTCTGATGGATCTGTATCAGCCATACGGGCTCAACATAATAGACGACAGATATGCGGTGGCATATCAGCCGTTTCCGGCCGGGTATATGGAGAGTTTTTCAAGGCTTGAGTACAATCTTTTCCCAAAAGTGTACGGTCTGATGGACGATGTGGGGGCTCTTGAGGCTATAGGGGTTATCAATATCCAGCAGGAAAATATACTCGGACTCACCGGAAAGGGGATACTGCTTGGCATCGTCGATACGGGGATCGATATATTTGGCAGTTCATTTGTGCGGGATGGGGGTAAGACAAAGATACTTGCGGCGTGGGATCAGACAGTGGAGGAGGCTGACAACGCATCATACGGCTACGGCAGGGAGTATAGCACGGAGGAGATACAGGCTGCTGTGGATGAGAGACAAAGGATATTGACGGATACCACCGGGCATGGAAGCTTCTGCGCGGGAACGGCTGTGAGTGTGGCTCCGTCGGCAGACCTGGTGGTGGTGAAGTTAAAGCAGGCAAAGCAGAATCTACGCAGTTTTTATGGTATTCCATCGGATGCAAATGCGTACAGTGAGGTTGACATAATGACAGCGATAGCATATCTGCTTGAGCAGCAGAAAAAGCTGCGCATGCCTATGAGCATACTCGTGACGCTTGGGACCAACAGTGGAAGCCATACGGGGGCGGAAGCACTTGACAAATATATAAACAACATAGGAGAGCTTCAGGGGCTTGCGGTATCTGCTGCCGGTGGCAACGAGGGGAGAGCAGGACATCATTATTCCGGGATCGTCACAGGGGCATACGATGTCGTTGAGATCGATGTGGCAGATCGCAACAGCTTTACACTTGAGATATGGGGTAAGTCCACCAATACCTACTCGGTGGCCATAGAGATTCCCGGCGGGGAATTTATAGAGAGGATATCGCCGAGGTATGACAGGAGCTCGATCATCCGTCCGATATTTGGGGGTGGAATGATATATGTCGACTATTTTCTCATAGAGGATTCTGCTGGGCAGGAGCTCATCATGCTCAGATTTATAACCCCGGCAAATGGTATATGGCGGATAAGGGTGTACGGTGTTGGAACCACGGAGCTCAGCTTTAACGCGTGGCTGCCCATAAGCAGCTTTGTATCCCCGGGGACGAGATTTGTGTCAAGTGATCCGGGGGTGACCATAACCAGCCCGGCGGTGGCGGAGACTGCGATATGCACTTGCGCATATGATCACTCAAATGGTAATCTGTATATAGACAACAGCAGAGGCTATACGGCGGACGGCAGGGTGAAACCGGATCTTCTCGCTCCCGGAGTGAATATAAGGGGAGAAGGAGCCAGCGGGGAGACGGTTATAAGAAGCGGCACCTCAGTGGCGGCTTCATACACTGCGGGCTGCAGTGCCATCATGCTTGAGTGGTCGTATGGGAGAAAGATGATAAGGAATATAAACGGCAACCAGATAAGGGGCTACCTGATAAGGGGAGCGGTGAGACCGGGAAGTTCGGGCGGGCTTTTGGAGATCAGGCAGTATCCGAATCCCGAGTGGGGATATGGCCTGCTGAACATTTACAATACATTTGAAAGTCTCAGGAATGTGTGAGGATAAGTTATGGGAAGAACATGCAGAGAAGAGCTGGCGAGCGGCGGTACGCTAATAATAAGTGAGAATGACTTCAGGATAGAGTATTTCTTCCCGGGGCCGGATGGACGCTATGGTGGAGTGAGGGTCAATATTCCGGGAAGGAAAGTTGAGACCTATATGAGGGCATGGCAGAAGAATTATGAAAGGTACGAAGAGCTTCAGAAGGCGGCGGGTGCAAGTGTGGTGAAGAGACCGGCTGCGATGAGAGGTGAGTGCGGAATGACGATACGGACCGGTTTCATGGACGGAGTATACCTGAAGGGAAGCCACATGAGAGTGACGGAAAGGGTGCAGCTCGACATGATAATCCGGGATTATGGATACGCTCTGGACAGATGGAAGAAGTCCGGGCAAATGCCTGAAAGTAGTGATTGTTAGTCTGCGTGATACTGTGCTATAATGCATCTGTGTGGTCAGAAACGGGAGGAGTATGACATGCATTAATTCACACTATTTATAAGAACGGAGGATAATATAATATGTATATAACATGTCTTGATTTAGAGGGAGTACTGGTGCCTGAGATTTGGATCGCATTTGCGGAGGCAAGCGGAATACCTGAGCTTAAGAGAACAACAAGGGATGAGCCTGACTACGATAAGCTCATGAACTGGAGACTTGGTATACTTAAGGAGCACGGACTTGGACTCAAGGAGATACAGGAGACTATAGCAAAGATAGATCCTATCCCTGGAGCAAAGGAGTTTCTGGATGAGCTGAGATCCATAGGACAGGTGATAATCATAAGCGATACATTTTCACAGTTTGCAGGCCCTCTCATGAAGAAGCTCGGTTATCCTACAATATTCTGTAATGAGCTGATCGTTGCAGATGACGGTGAGATCACAGGCTTCAAGATGAGATGCCCACAGTCGAAGCTCACAACAGTCAAGGCTCTGCAGTCAATCGGCTACGACACTATAGCAAGCGGTGACAGCCACAACGATCTGGGAATGATCTATGCGAGCAAGGCAGGCTTCCTGTTCAAGAGCACAGATCAGATCAAGGCGGATAATCCTGATCTTGAGGCATTTGAGACATACGATGAGCTTCTTGCGGCCATCAAGAAGGCAATGGACTAGTTGGAGATACAGATATGAAGTACAAGAGTGTAGATGAGATCGAGACGCTCTCTTTCAGGGATGCGACTCTGATCAGATGTATATATTCGGAGAAGCAGGGAATCCTGGAATTTGAATTTGACGGCGCGGTAGTCAGAGAGGACAACTCTGCAAATGAGCTCTATACTGACAGATATGCCAGTGATATGCAGGTCAGATTCACTGAGCCTGAGATCGAGGCACTTCTGCTCGAGGGTCATAAGTATTACGATGCGAACGATGTCCTCCAGGAGTCAGTACCGGATAAGCCTGTGGACAGGGCGGACTATGAGGATGTGCTGAAGAGCTTTGAGGGCAAGGTTGTATTTTATTCGGGCCAGCCAAAGGAGATGCTCAAGTCTTCGGAGAATGCTGACAGAAAATGCTATCAGATGATAATAGATGTGGATGAGGAATCCTATGTTCTGAGTTTTTACTATGATAAGGTGATCGCACAGTGGGAGCACTTTATGAACAAGGTGATGAACTAGCCTGACGGTTCGGCAGGGATCAGGAAAGGAAGATGCGGCAGATGGCAAAGAGGATACGCCGGTATATAACATATATTGATGAGCTTTTAAAGAGGAATGATGTGGACTTTGCACGGGAGGCAGAGAGACATCTCACGCAGGTAGGATTTTTCATGCATGAGAGACTTATCCACCTCATAGTGCTGGTATTGTTTGCCGTATTGACGGTTGCAACATGTATAACATTTGTAGTGACGGACAATATATCGCTGCTGATACTTGCACTTGCATTCATGGTGCTGCTTGTTCCATACATAATGCACTATCATCTTCTTGAGAACAGTGTCCAGTATATGTATGAGCAATACGACAGAATGCTCGAGAAGGCGGGCATAGATGCGTTTGTAAACAGATGATTGGTGAAAGGCGGTAAAGCATATATGTTCAATTTCGTTATGGGTATCGTGATGATCGGAATAGGCTCAATAAGTGTGGCTCATGCATTTTTTTCAAAAAATATGGCGGGCTTCATATTCTTCGGCATACTGATGATCGGATTCGGAATAGTGGAGCTGGTCAGATCCAGGGGCGTAAAGGCCAGAAAGAAGGCTGCCAGAGACAGAGAGTTTGACATGTACAATCTCATTGCGTCGGAGATGGGAGTCAAGATCAATCCGCTCACAGGAGAGATGCTGAGCTCAGACAAGAAGGGTGAAGACGAACAAGTGACTGTTACTGAAGCTGATGATGCAGCGGATGTGGCAGAATAAGAATATAGAATAAAGCGGCATGGAGGTTTTTAGATACCTCCGTGCCGCTTGTTTTTTCATGCGGGATATTTCATCTATTTATAATCAGAGAAATCATACTCTGCAAATGTCTTCCCGTGCTCATCGGATCTGTACACCTTGCCATCGCTGGAGTCGATATAGAAATCACCGACCTTGGTGTCGCCCTCTTTATTGTTGTCGTGGAGCTCGATGTGGTAGCCTGTTTTTCCAACGGAAAATTCTGTGAGATCCTTGTCACTGTTGGCAACCTCGAATCTTCCGTCACCTGCGGGAAGCTGATCCATGAACCAGTCCTGGGCATCATCGAATGAAGCGAAGATGCCTGACACGGTGTTTCCTACGCCGTCAGCTACATCCTTTACACCGTCGGCCACGCCGTCAGCTACATCCTTTACAGCGTCGGCTGCTCCGCCTACAATGCCTTTGTCAGATGAGTCGGTGCTGTTTCCCTCAGAGCTGTTACTATTCTGAGCCTCAGATGTTGTCTGGGTGCTGGCTGCTGAAGATGAGCCAGTGCTTGAAGCACCGTTTGAATTGCCACAACCACAGAAGAGGATCATGGTGAGTGTCATACACGTCACAAGTAAAAAGTATTTTTTCATTGTACATGTTCTCCTTTTTTTAATATTTGCTATTTATATTCTCCGTATATCTGAGAAATATTCATGGCATAAAAAATAGACACATAATTAAAAATAAAAAATAATATAATAGAAAAAATGCTATAGGCGGCGAGGATCATTTGAAAAAAATTGACAATGTGCAGGAGGTGACTGACAAATGGCAGTATATTATGCTGGCGGTTGCCATATTTCTTGCCATAATTTTCTGTTGTTATTACATAATCAGCCAGTCGAGGTGGGGCTTTTATACTGCCGGAGGGCCGGTCAGGCAGCAGGCAAATGTCCTGGGGGCGGATGAGAGCACACCATCGGAGGTGGATGGGGCAAATGATACCGGGGAGATGCAGCCGGAGAAGGACGAAACGGAGTCTGATGCGGAGCCGGAGATAACGAAGAGGGCGTATCTCACATTTGACGATGGGCCATCCGGGAACACAGTGGAGATACTGGATATCCTTGATAAATACGATGTGAAGGCAACATTTTTTGTCGTGGGGCGCGACAAGAGCTATTATGATGCCTACCGGGATATAGTGGATAGGGGACATACACTGGGGCTTCATTCGTACACCCATGATTACGATAAAATATATGGAAGCCTTGCTGATTTCTCCGAAGATATTGAGGAATTGCGAAATTTATTGTATGATGTAACAGGTGTAAATTGTGTATATTACAGATTCCCGGGCGGCAGTTCAAATACGGTATCCAGAGTGGATATGAACACCCTGATAGACTATGTGAATGCCGAGGGGCTTATATATTATGATTGGAATGCGCTGAACAATGATGCCGTGTGTGGCAGCTACACGCCGGAGCAGCTTGTCGACAATATCATGAATGATGCACTGCAGCACGACGATGTGGTCATATTGATGCATGATCTTGAGTCAAGGCACACCACGGTGGAATCACTGCCGATGCTCATTGAAAGACTCCGGGATGATGGGTATGAGCTGCTGCCTATAGATGAGAATGCACCACTTATCAGGCACAGATGAGAAGGGACGGACATATGCCATGACTTATGAAGAGGCAAGAAGTTATATAGAATATACGGACACCATGGGAAGCGTTCTGGGGCTTGACAGTATAAAGGAGCTGCTGAGAAGGCTGGGCGATCCGCAGGACGCAGTCCCGGTTATACATATAGCAGGAACAAATGGCAAAGGTTCGATATGCGCATTTCTGGACGAGATACTTGAGAGTGCAGGATACAGTGTGGGAAGATATATATCTCCGACGATATTTACATATCTTGAGAGATTTCAGATAGATAAGGAATATATGTCTGAGGAGGATTTTGCCGTATATCTTGAGACGGTGAAAGATGCAGCGGATGACATGGTGTCGGACGGCTGGGGAAGGCCCACATCGTTTGAGACGGAGACAGCGGTGGCGTTCTGTTATTTCTGCGACAAAAAGGTCGATTTCCTGTTGCTTGAGACCGGAATGGGAGGCCTGGAGGATGCCACAAATGTGTGCAGCCACCCGGTCTGTACGATAATAGCAAGTATAAGCATGGATCACATGCATTTCCTCGGGAATACCCTGAGGGATATATACAGACAGAAGCTTGGAATATTGAAAAAGAACTGCCCATGTGTGGCGTACCCGCTTGCCTCAGAGCTTGAGGATATGTGGGATATGGCATGTGAGCAGAATAATATATCGGACTTGGCGGTACTTATCAGGGAGAAGGATATAGAGATATGCGGAGAGTCGGTAGGTGGAAGTGAATATATATATGACGGACAGAGATACGAACTTCAGGTTCCGGGCATATATCAGATATATAACAGTGCCACAGCGGCTGCGACCGCACATGTTCTCATGAGGCTTGGATACGAGCTGACTGAGGATGACATAAGGAGAGGGCTTAAAGCGACGTTTTGGAAGGGAAGATTCCAGAAGCTTATGGACAAACCTCTAATGTATGTTGACGGCGCGCACAATCCGGGAGGCTGGAGAGCACTTAGACAGAACATAGATGAGTATTTTGCCGGAAGAGACCTCATATATATATGTGGTGTGTTCAAGGACAAAGACTATGAGCAGATGCTCAGGATCATGATGCCGGGGGCTTCTGCGTTCATAGCAGTTGAGCCGGATAACCCGAGAGCACTTTCAAGGCATGAGCTGAAAAAGCTGGCAGGGACATATATAGATGAAGTCTATGAGCAGGAAGATGTGGACGATGCCGTGAGGCAGGCGATGACGCTGGCTGATGGCAGGCGGGATTCGGTGGTGATGGTATTTGGCTCGCTGTCATTTATTGGGCCGATCATAGACCGTGCGGAACATGGAGGATATATAGAAAGCTGATGCAGACAGAGATGGACAGAGTGGACAGGATCATATACAACGATGAATACAGACGTCTCATGGAGACTGTGCGGAACAAGGAGACCGACAGGATATTCTGCCGGCATGGACTTGAGCACTGCCTGGATGTTGCCAGGATAGCGTATATAATGAATATCGAACAGGGATATGCGATAGACAGGGAGATCATATATGCCACGGCACTTCTTCACGATGTGGGACGGGCAGATCCTGATGACACCGGCAGGAAGCATCATGAGCTGAGTGTTGAGTATGCGGGCAGAATACTGGAGCAGTGCGGATTTTCCACGCAGGAGAATGAGCAGATATGTGATGCCATAGGCTCACACAATACAGACGGTGCTGAGCGGGAAGGACTGGCATATGTGTTGTATAATGCGGATAAGCTGTCTCGAAACTGTTTTGACTGCGAGGCATCAGACCAGTGTTACTGGCTGGAGAGTGCACGCAATACAGGGATAAAATATTAAGGGAAATACCAAGGGGTCGCACGTCATGTGCGGATATTTAATATCTGGAGGATAAAAGGATGATAATAGGAAACAAGACATTTGAGAGTGGAAAAGAACCTTATGTGATGGGGATACTGAATGTGACCCCGGATTCATTTTCGGATGGAGGACAGCATAACACCATGGACACAGCTCTGTTTACCACAGAGAAGATGATAGCTGAGGGTGCTGTGATAATAGATGTTGGCGGTGAGTCCACAAGACCTGGATATACAAAGATATCGGATGAGGAGGAGATAGAGAGGACCGCACCAATCATAGAGGCGATAAAGAGAGATTTCGACGTGGCAGTATCACTCGACACATACAAGTCTGCGGTGGCTGAGGCTGGTATACATGCAGGTGCAGATCTCATAAACGATATATGGGGACTGAAGTACGATGAGAAGATGGCGGCTGTCATAGCGAAGTACGACAAGGCGTGCTGTCTTATGCACAACAGGGAGAACACAGATTACACAGACTATCTGGCTGATGTTGTATCAGATCTGGATGAGTCGGTTAACATGGCTCTGGCAGCAGGCATAGACAGGGACAAGATCATGGTGGATCCGGGAATAGGATTTGCAAAGGATCTGCATCAGAATCTGCTCCTCATGAACAATCTGGAGCTGCTCCACAAATGGGATCTCCCGATACTCCTCGGAACGTCGAGAAAGTCGATGATAGGACTTACACTTGATCTTCCGGTGACCGAGCGCGAGGAGGGAACAGTTGCCACATCAGTGCTTGGGCTTGTGAAGGGCTGCGATTTCTTCAGAGTACACGATGTGAAGAGCAACTACAGAGCACTCAAGATGACGCATGCGATGCTGAGTGCCAGATAAAATATAGCGGAGGTGCGGTATGGACAGTATCAATATAAAAGGACTTGAGGTATTTGCACATCACGGAGTGTACAGGGAGGAGAATGTCCTTGGACAGAAGTTCGTGGTGGACGTATCCATGCAGGTGTCGACCCAGGAGGCCGGCAGAAGTGATGATATAAGAAAATCTGTGAACTATGGCAGCGTGTGCGATGGCATACAGAAGGTCATGAAGAACAGAAATTATAAATTGATAGAGACTGTGGCTGAGGAGATAGCAGACATGATACTTCTCACTTACGATGATGTGAGAGGGGTAAATGTGACGGTAAAGAAGCCGTGGGCTCCGGTCATGGTACATGTAGATACAGTGTCCGTGTCCATAAGCAGAAAAAAGCACACAGCATATCTTGGACTTGGGTCAAATATCGGTGACAGGGAATCATATCTGGACATGGCCATAGATGAGCTGAACAAGGATAAATACACCAAGGTGACAAGAGTATCAGATTTTATAGAGACCGAGCCGTATGGCGGCGTTGAGCAGGACGATTTCCTGAACGGCTGTCTGGAGATAGAGACGCTCAGGACTCCTGAGGAACTGCTGAGACTGGTGAATGGAATAGAGAAAGCGGCGGGAAGAGAGAGGCTGATCCACTGGGGACCGAGAACTCTGGATATCGATATCCTGCTTTATGATGATGTCGTGTATGACAGTGAGGATCTTCACATACCACACGTGGAGATGCACAAGAGAGAGTTTGTACTTGAACCGTTGTCCGCGATAGCGGGATACAAGAGGCACCCGCTGCTTGGCAAGACAATATCCGAGCTTCGTGCCGGGCTGGACAAACAGTGACAAATTTGACACTTCAAGTGGAAGGATAGATAGAATGAATACATTGGAAGAGATAAACAGTCTGGAAGAGCAGATACAGCAGCTTATCACCAGAAAGAATGAGCTTATCGACAGAGCGTGTGTTGAGGGCAGAGATATTGCGCTGGCACATATAAGCTCTGATGTGGTGAGCGGGTTTGTGCCCGTGGATCATCTGAAGGTCGATAAAGACACGGTGGTTGTATACCAGGGTGTTCCGGGGGCTTACAGTCATCAGGCTATGCATGACTATTTTGGCAAGGATATAAAGAATGTAAATGTTGCAAAATTTGAGGATGTCATAGAGACGGTGAAGAGCGGCAAGGCTGATTACGGAGTCCTGCCTATAGAGAATTCCTCTGCCGGATTTGTGAGTGGTATATATGATATGGTTGGCAGCAGCGGCCTGACCATCGTGGGCGGAGACGAGGTCAAGGTGGCACATATGCTCATGGGAGTTCCGGGCTCAAAGCTTTCTGATATACAGACTGTATATTCCCATCCGCAGGGGCTTCTGCAGTGCAGTGAATTCCTAAACAGAGCCGGATACGCACAGTGCCCGGTTGCGAACACTGCAGTGGGTGCGGTGAAGGTCAGGGATGAAGGTGATATTACCCAGGCTGCCATAGCGAGCGCTCTTGCCGCAGATATATACGGACTTGAGATACTCAAGGACGATATAGTCAACAATGAGAACAACACAACGAGATTTATCATACTGTCAAAGAAAAAGGAGTATGTGAAGAGTGCGGGAAATATATCCGTATGCTTTGCACTGCCACATGAGAGTGGAACCCTTTACAGTATACTTGGACATATAAAACATAACGGGCTCAATATGACAAGCATTGAGTCGAGGCCTCTCAGGGGAAGAAAATGGGAATATTCATTCTTCATAACTCTTGAGGGAAGTCTCATGGATCCGACGACGATAGATGCGCTGGACCATATAAATAAGGATTCTATGGATTTCAAGATAATTGGAACATACTGATAAGTAACATGAAAGGTGGGGTAGATATGGCAAGTAAGGTATTTGCAGCCATCGATGTAGGTTCTAACGAGCTGTCAATGAAGGTGTATGAGATAACTCCCAAAAAAGGGGCGAGGGAGATCGATTACGTCAACAGCACAGTTGAGCTCGGAAGTGATACCTACAACAGTGGCAGGATAACCGAGGATTCCATAATGAAGGTATGTGAGATCCTCAACAAATTCCGCAGGAAGATGAGGGAATACGATGTGCGTGAATACAAGGCGTATGCATCGTCCGCTGTGCGTGAGGCGGAGAATTCAGTCATGGTCCTTGAGAGGATAAAGCAGCACACAGGCATCGACGTCTCAGTGCTCAGCAACTCGGAGCAGAGATTCATGAACTACAAGGCGTATGCGGCAAAGTCGAAGTTTGAGGATGCCGACACGAAGAACAGGGCGCTTCTGGACATAGGAGCGGGAAGTCTCCAGATATCTATATTTGACAAGCAGAATCTGATCCAGACACAGAACCTTCCTATAGGAGCCGTGAGAATAAGGGATTATCTGGCAAAATACGGCGCAGACACGGTGGCTCTGGAGAATATCATGGAGGAGTTCGTATCGAACTTCATAGAGGAGTTCAGGAACCTCTTTATAAACGATAAGGACATCAAGAGCATAATAGCCATAGGAGACGGAATCGCAAATCTGAAGAAGGTCGGACCGGAGCTGAATATCACAGACAAGATCACAAGAGATCAGTTCCGCGTGCTTTATCACAAGGTAGTTGAGACCACCCCGGAGGTCCTTTCAGAAAAATATGGTGTGCCATACGAGAGGGCGACACTGATGCTTCCGATGGCGATCATTTACCAGTCATTCCTCGACAACTCAAGGGCGGAGGATATCATCACGCCGGATGTTACGTTCTGTGACGGAATAGTTGCCGATTATATGGATAAGAACGGAACGCTTCTGCTGAATAAGAATTTCGACGAGGATATCATTGCATCGGCAAACAGCATAGCCAAGAAATATAAGGTCAACAGGAAGCACACACAGAATGTGACGCAGAACGCACTGGATATATTTGATTCCTTCAAGAGCGTCCACGGACTCGGAAGGAGAGAGAGACTGCAGCTCCAGATCGCAGCCATGCTCCACAGTTGTGGCAAATTTGTAAATATGAACGTGGGCACCATGATGTCCTATCACATAATCATGTCCACGGAGATACTTGGACTGTCCCACAAGGAGAGGGAGGAGATTGCAAATATTGTGAAGTTCAACGAGTATTATCTCCCTTCACAGACAAAGGCACAGGTATCGCTGATGACTGCGGATTACATGAAGGTCGCCAAGCTGGCATCCATACTGAGACTTGCGGATGTCCTTGACAAGAGCCACAGGCAGAAGATAAGTGACATGAAGTTCAGCTTCAAGGACTACGTGCTCACGATGACGGTAGATACACTGAATGATATTACGCTTGAGGCAGGGGTGTTCAAGACCAAGACTGAACTGTTCAGAAAGGTCTTTGGAGTGAAGCCTGTGTTAAAACAGAAAAGGGGGTTGTAAAGGATGGCAGATAAGAATCCGATATTTTATAACAGAGAGCTCAGTTGGCTTGAATTTGACAAGAGATGTCTGTCCGAGGCGAAGGACAGGACCATTCCTCTGTTTGAGAGAATAAAGTTCCTGAGTATAACGGCATCCAATCTGGATGAGTTCTTCATGGTAAGAATAGCATCACTCACGGATATGGTGCATGCCGGATACACCAAGAAGGATATAGCCGGAATGACGGCGCGGGAGCAGCTTGACGCACTCCATGCCAGCACCAAAGAGTTCATGAAGAACCAGTATCAGACACTGAACAGATCCCTCATCCCTCAGCTTGCCCAGAACGGATTGAAGCTTGTGAGACACCATGAGGATCTCACTCCAAAGCAGGCAAAGTACGTGGACAAATACTTTGAGAAGGATGTATACCCGGTACTCACACCTATGGCGGTGGACTCGTCCAGACCATTCCCGCTGGTGCGCAATAAATCACTGAATATAGGTGCACTCATATACGATAAGAAAAAAGACGTGACGGATATAGCGACCGTCCAGGTCCCATCTGTACTTCCAAGGATCGTGAGACTTCCTTCTGAGGAGAAGGGCGTTACCGAGATAATTCTTCTGGAGGAGGTTATCGAGAAGAACCTTGACAAGCTGTTCCTGAACTACGACATAGTGTGTGCATATCCATATCGTATCATGAGAAATGCAGACTTCTCCATAGATGAGGAAGAGACCGCAGATCTGCTGAAGGAGATCGAGAAGCAGCTCAAGCAGAGACAGTGGGGCGAGGTCATAAGACTTGAGGTGGACGAGGCCATGGACAAGAAGCTCCTTAAGGAGCTCAAGAAGCATCTCGGAGTCGATGACGAGGTCGTATACAAGATCAACGGACCTCTGGATCTCACATTCCTCATGAAGGTGAACGGCATAGATGGTTTTGACCATCTGAAGTATCCTAAGTACAAACCGCAGCCTGTACCTGGAATGGGCGATTACAGCCATATATTTGACAGGATAAAGAAGGGAGACATCCTTCTGTTCCATCCATATTATGAGTTCACACCGGTCATAGAGTTCATAAAACAGGCGGCAAATGATCCTGATGTCCTGGCGATCAAGCAGACACTTTACCGTGTCAGCGGCAATTCACCTATCATCGCGGCACTTGCACAGGCTGCCGAAAATGGCAAGCAGGTAACTGTTCTCGTCGAGCTCAAGGCAAGATTTGACGAGGAGAACAATATAGCGTGGGCCAAGAAGCTGGAGCAGGCGGGCTGTCATGTTATCTATGGCCTTGTGGGTCTTAAGACACATTCCAAGATCGCACTGGTTGTCAGACGCGAGGAGGACGGAATTAGAAGATATGTGCATCTGGGAACAGGAAATTACAATGATCAGACCGCAAAGCTTTACACTGACATGGGACTTCTCACCTGCAGCGATGCCATAGGAGAGGACGCGACGGCGGTGTTCAACATGCTGTCAGGATATTCAGAGCCGAAGAAGTGGAACAAGCTTGCAGTTGCCCCGATCTGGCTGAAGGACAAATTCCTCATGCTGATAGGCCGTGAGGCAGAGAATGCGAGACAGGGCAAAAAGGCAAGGATAGTTGCCAAGATGAACAGTCTCTGTGATCCGGTGATCATGAATGCACTCTACGATGCCTCAAAGGCAGGCGTAAAGATCGAACTCATCGTCAGGGGAATATGCTGTATCAAGGCAGGAGTTCCGGGACTTTCAGATAATATATCTGTAAGATCCATAGTTGGAAATTATCTTGAGCACTCGAGAATATTCTATTTCTACAATGACGGATTTGAGGATATATACATGGGAAGTGCGGACTGGATGCCTAGAAATCTGGACAAGCGAGTTGAGATAACGTTCCCTGTAGAGGATCCGGAGCTTAAGAAGAAGATAAAGAATATCCTTAAGATACAGCTTGAGGATACACTCAAGGCTCACATCATGCAGCCTGACGGCTCATATGCGAAGCAGGATCTCAGGGGCAAGGCAAAGCTTGATTCACAGATGTATTTTGTGAAGCTTGCGCAGGAGAGTCAGAAGCCGGTGAAGGAAGAGGACAATGACAGGGTGTTCATCCCGGTTGAATCCCACGGCGATAATGAGTGATATAAAGGCAGCACAGAGGCATATCGACAAAAGAAAAATAACAGTTGACACACGGCTGGCGATGTGGTATTCTACCATTGCTGTGTGAAACAGTGAACATAGAAGCAGAGTATCCACTCTCACCTCAGCATGGTCTGACATGACTCGGGTTAATATTTAGCTTAGAAGATTTACAGGGTTTTCCTGAGTTTGAATATGCTTTGTATTAAGAAAGTGGATAGATGGTTCTATCCACTTTTCTTATGTCAGAGAATTGAATTTTAAAAGTGTGGAGGTAGAGAGTCATTAGCGATTTAATGATCAACGAACAGATTAGAGACAGAGAGGTACGACTCATCGGAGAAGATGGTCAGCTTGTTGGAATAATGTCATCCAGGGATGCATACAAGATGGCTCAGGATGCAGGACTTGATCTTGTGAAGATAGCACCTAAGGCACAGCCACCGGTGTGCAAGATAGTTGACTATGGTAAGTATCGTTATGAGCAGGCCAGAAAAGAGAAAGAGGCCAAGAAGAAGCAGAAGACCATGGAAGTCAAGGAAGTCAGACTTTCACCGAACATCGATGCGAATGACCTTAATACCAAGATCAATCAGGCAAGAAAGTTCCTTGAGCATGGCGATAAGGTTAAGGTTACACTGCGATTCAGGGGAAGAGAGCTTGCGCATGTAGAGCAGTCAAAGGTTATTCTTGACAACTTTGCTGAGAAGCTTGCAGAGATAGCAGTTATCGATAAGCCTGCTAAGTTTGAAGGAAGAAGCATGATAATGTTTTTAACACAAAAGCGTTAAATTATTATAGACATATAATTCAAGGAGGAAGTAAGTAAAATGGCTAAATTAAAGACAAAAAGAGCAGCAGCTAAGCGTTTCAAGAAAACAGCTAACGGCGGTTTAAAGAGATCTAAAGCTTATAAGAGTCATATCTTAACAAAGAAGACCACTAAGAGAAAGAGAAATCTTAGAAAGGCTACAATGACAGACGCAACAAACGAGAAGGTAATGAAGAAGATATTACCTTATATCTAATAGATCAGGAGGAAGAAAACCAATGGCAAGAGTTAAAGGCGGAATGAACGCAAAGCAGAAGCACAATAAGGTATTAAAGCTTGCAAAGGGCTACAGAGGAGCAAGAAGCAAGCAGTATAGAGTAGCAAAGCAGTCAGTTATGAGAGCACTTACATCTTCATACGCTGGCAGAAAGCAGAGAAAGAGACAGTTCAGACAGCTCTGGATCGCTCGTATCAACGCAGCAGCAAGAATGAACGACATCTCATACAGCAAGCTTATGCATGGTCTTAAGCTGGCAGGTGTTGACATCAACAGAAAGATGCTCTCAGAGATGGCTATCAGCGATGCTGAGGGATTTGCAAAGCTTGTTGAGGTTGCAAAGGCACAGTTATCATAATATAGAATATAGAATCTTCTATATATAAGTAAAAAGAACCGGATGTGGTATAAACTTACACATCCGGTTCTTTTGTTGCGCGAAAAGGTTTTATAATTCGGAGGCGTATGCTATAATTATAGAGGTTAAGGGGATATGACCAATGAGAGTAAAGACACAGAGTAGGAGGCACATATGTTCGTAGAGAGAATAACAAAGGATCAGATGAAGATGTTTCTTGAGACTTTTGCTTGCTGCAGTGAGCAGAAGAACCTCGTTATGAGACTTAACTATGCAGGAAAGGAACCGTATCTGGATGTGACCAGGTTCAGCAATGGTCTGGTATATACTGATTCATATTATGATTTTGACAGTACATACTGCAGTAATCTTTGGAATAAGTTCCTGTATACACAGTTCACACATGAGTATTACACAGCGTTCAAGGAGTACCTTATGAAGGATGTGGACAGAAAGCTCACTAATATGATAAAAATCTGAAAAAAGTTGTTGACTTTGTATTCGATAGATGGTATTATCTTATTCGTTGGTGACGAGCACAGAAGTCGACATCACATAAATATGCGGGAGTGCTGGAATTGGCAGACAGGCTAGACTAAGGATCTAGTGCTGGAAACGGCGTGTGGGTTCAAGTCCCATCTCCCGCATTTTTTATTTCTAGAGAAAGCTTAAAACATAAGCTTTCTCTTTTTTTTAACTAATATTAACTCCCGGGAGATTTCCTTGATATATGGGCTGACAGGGGGTAGAATCAAATATATTCATAAAAACAGGAGGAATAGAGCGTGTCAAAAGCGATATTCAATAAGAAGGTTCTGGCGGCAGCGATTGCCGGTCTGATGTCCGTGTCGCTGGTTGGTTGCGGAGACAGTACCGGTGGACAGACAGGAAGTTCCAGAATAAATATAGAGCCGTATAGCAAGGTGGAATTCAATACGGATCAGGTTAAGAGCGGAGATATCCAGTCCTCATTGACATTGGAGCTCAAGCCTGATGGTTACAGTAGCAATGATTACTCGATACAGCAGTCTGACTACAAGGTTCAGGAGGTCAAGGTAAAAGAGGGCGATAAGGTGGCCAAAGGCGATGTGATGATTCAGTTTGAGGCCAAGGATATCCAGAAGACCATAGATCAGTATACGGATCAGAAGGAGCGGGATCAGCTTCTTATAGACCATTACAACAGGCTGGCGAGCATAGACAGCAGCCAGGATTACTCCAGTGACATATCCGCGGCGAAGGAGGATATGGATCTGGCGGATACATACATCAAAGAGCAGAACGAGAGAATGAAGGAGTATCAGGTCATTGCAGACAAGAACGGAACAGTGACTTATGTCAACTCAGATCTGCAGTATGGATATGTCACAGCGGGTGATACGCTCATAACGGTGGATTCGGGTTCGTCTGATTATGTATCAGAGACTGCGGATTCATACGAATTCAAGGAGGGGCAGACCTACGATGCTGATTTTCAGGAGGCAACATTTACACTGAAGCTCACGAAGTGTGAGAAGTATACAAGCTCTGCCACCGGAGAGGAGATGCAGAAACTTACATTTCAGCCTGTCAGTGATATGACCGGAGTGACCGAAGCGGATACCCTCAAGATGGTCATAGATAAGCCGGTTGTAAAGAACGTTGTATATGTGAATAAAAAGGCTGTGTTTGACGGCTCGGGTGAGAAGAAGTATGTGTACACTGTAAATGAGGACGGATACAGGAATGCGGTAGAAGTTACTGTTGGAGATACGGTGGATGATTATACAGTTATCAAATCAGGACTGAAGGCCGGAGAGCAGGTGGTGATAAATTGATGAGACAGAATATTATGCATAAAGGCAGCACACGGACAAAAAAGAATATGACCGCCAGAATAGCATGCCTGGTAATGTCATTTGTCATGGCAGGAGGAATGGCGGGCTGTGGCAAGGAGAACAGCGAGAAGGTTCCTGAGCTCGTTGAACCTGTAAGTACAAACGAGGCATACAGACCGGTCACATATGGAGATATAGGCAAAAAGGTCATCAAGACCGGAACGATAGTCCCAACTGACTATTGTTATTACTATGACACATCTGTGACTCTGTCAAAGGTGTATGTGAATGTGGGCGATGAGGTCAAGAAGGACACGGTTCTTGCAGAGACTGACAGCAATGCATCCACAGCATCGGGAGACGATGGCAGTGGTACAGATTCAGGCTCAATAGTGGATGATTCTTCAACATCGATGGATGGGGACGACAGCTCGGGAGCTGATTCCCAGGATGTGAAGAAGTATTCACATGAGATCAAGCAGAAGATATATGAGCAGAATCAGGCTGAGCTGGACTGGAAGATAAAGGCGTGCGAAGAGATCGGTGATTCAAAGGGCGCTGCAGAGGCCAGAACAGAAAAAGCCATAAATGAGGAGAACAACAGGTACGATAATCTTTTATATGAGTATGAGCAGAAAAAGCTCACACAGCAGGACGAGGATGAGGACAAGGTCAAGCAGAGCGGAACGCTCAAGGCAGACCGTCCGGGCACGGTAACATACGCCAAGAAGATAAGCGGCAGTGAGAATACTGTCGGCGGCGGTGAGAACGTGGTCGTGGTTTCAGATTACAGTGATCCATATATAGAGATAACCGGTGAGAGCTTCAAGAAGAATACATACAGCATGTATAAGAACATGTACACTGTGATAAATGGAAAGCAGTATGACATAGTGCCATACAACTACACCAATCAGGAGATAGCTGTGGCACAGAGCAAGTCAAGTCTTCCATACACAAGATTTAAGCTCAAGGGTGTGAAGGATGCAGATAAGATCCTCAGCGTGGGCAACACGGTGTCACTGTATTTCAGTACATCCGATGCAAAGGACGTACTCACAGTGGGAAATGATTCCATATACGAGGAGAACAACCAGAAATTTGTATATGTCAAGACAGATTCCAGTGAGAAGGAGCGCAGGGATATAGATACCGGTGCCAGCGACAATAACTACACAGAGGTAGTCAGCGGACTCAAGGAAGGCGATCTTGTCTACTACGCTTCAGATGCGGTCATGCCTAGTGATTACACAGAATACACGGTGGCACTCGATTCATATACGAAGACAGCAACGGTGAAGAGCGATTCGTTCTCGGTGGAGGACCTCAACAGTGTCAGCTACACTGCACCATGCGATGGACGTTTCACGTCACTCAACGTCAAGAAGGGCCAGAAGGTTAAGAAGGGGGATGTGCTGTTTGTTATTGACAGTGGCGGCGGAACAGCGGCGGTCAAGGATATAGATAACCAGATCAGCGAGGAAAACCAGACTTACAGTTCGGATCTCAAGGATTTTGATGATCAGATAAATGAGCTTACAAATGAGATCACGAGATACCAGAAGGGTAAGGTGGCAACGCCGACGGATGCAGAGAACACTCTCTACATGGCGGAGCAGCTCGTGTGCCAGAGAAATGTTGTTACATACAACAAGGATCTTAGGATATATACACACAATGCAACCATCAAGAGCTTAAACGCACAGAGAGAAAAGCTCAACAAGAACAATGATGGAAGCGGAAAGATAACTGTCTACGCTGACCAGGCGGGAACAGTACTCTCGGTTGGCGCGAAGACTGATGTGGCTGTCAAGGAAGGTGCAAATGTACTCACAGTCGGAAGCAACGACAATGTGATCCTGGCGATATCCATATCAGAGGGAAAACTTGCTGTAAACCAGAAGGTTTCAATATCAAATAAGAACAACAGCGGTAAGAAGATAAGCGGAGTGTGTGTCGGAAGCACCGGAGACAGCTCCAAGTCATATATCAGTACTGATTCAGAGGGCGGGGTTCACGTAACCAAGTGTTCAGGCAGTGATGAACTGAAGTATTATGTAAAGGTTGATGATGCAAGCTTTTACAAGAAGCCGAAGTCATATCAGGTCAGCTACCCGACAAAGTCCTATGAGAACGTGGTCATGATACCTAACAACATGATCTATCATGAGACGAGCAAGAACAATTCAAATGAGTATGACTATGTATGGCTCATCAAGGATGATGAGATCATAAAGCAGTATGTCACTCTCGGCGAGGCAGACAAGACCAAGACGGTTATACTGTCAGGTCTTTCAGAGGGCGATGTCATAGCTAAGGAATCAGGAGCAACATCCACCGGTGGCTCATCGAGTTCATCAGAAGGTTCCGATAATTCAAAGTCAGGCGCAGACAGCCAGTCGGATGGCGGATCGGATTCATCTGGCGGAGATGCGGCGGCAGCAGAGTAGCAGAGAGGAGATATAATGTTTAAATTTTTATCACATAAATTATTGAACAAGAAGTGGTTAAATGCATGTCTCCTGCTTGGAATCATATTGCTGGTGGCTGTTGCATCGTGCAACCCAATGTTCAAAAACGGAGCGCTGGATATGCTCATGTCGTCCAAGTTTGACGCGGCGATGGTAGAGCAGAACAAGTATCCGGCAACTATCGGCAGATCAGGCTCATGCGCGGTAGACGATTATGCCGATGCCGATGCAGTGCTTGGCAGGATTGGCAAATATGAGGACATGTGGAACTACTACATGGAGATAGATGCTCTGCAGAAGCAGACCAGCCTGTCACTTCAGGCGGGTTACACCCAGAGCAACCTGAATCACAGGACCAGCTTCAACATGACATATATGCCACAGATAGAGGATCATGTGAACATAACATATGGAACGTCACTCGAGGATGCCAAGACAGAGGATGGTGTGTATCCTTGTATCATCTCACAGAGAAACCTTGACAAATACGGCCTTGTCGTTGGAGAGGTATTCAGCATAGATACCGGACTCAGCGATGCCGTTGACTCACAGGGCAATCCTATGAAGTATCAGATCGTAGGTGTATTTGAGGAGAAGGATTACTCAGACAGCTTCTGGTATGACCAGCTTGCAGATCTCGACAGCGAGGTATATGTGAAGAAGGATGACTTCAACGACATGATAGGCAAGTACGGCTTCCTCACAATATACTACGTGGATCACGTCATGCTTGACTACTCACAGATAACACACAAGAATGCCATGGACACGCTGTATTATCTCCAGTCATTTGAGAAGTCAGATAAATATTTTGAGCAGAATTTCAGCAGTGTGCTCATAGATTATAAAGGCGATGCAAGAACCATCGGTATAATCATATGGGTTCTGGAGCTCCCAATACTGGTTCTGCTTCTGGCATTCATTTACATGGTATCAAGTCAGATACTTGAGATGGAGGATGGAGAGATCGCCATGCTCAAGAGCCGTGGTACCAGCACGAAGCAGGTTCTCGGAATATACCTTGGACAGTCGGCAATACTGTCGGTGATAGCCATAGTGATAGGAATCCCTATAGGATATCTTCTGTGTAAGCTTGCAGCAAGCACGGATTCGTTCCTGCAGTTTGGATTTAAGGATACACATTTCTATGGAGTAGATCCGTGGATGATAGTATACAGTCTGGCTGCCGCTGTTATAGCTATATTATTTGTGACACTTCCGGTGTTCAAATACGCCAAGAACTCCATAGTAGAGCAGAAGAGCAGAACAGGAAAGGTAAATTACAGGCCATTCTGGGAGAAGTTCTTTGTGGACGTCATCCTTGTGACACTTTCAATATACCTCCTGTACAATTACAACAAGCAGAAATCGACGATAGCACTCGATATACTTGCGGGTTCAAGACCTGATCCGGTCATCTTTCTGAACTCCTCACTCTTTATATTTGCAGTGGGACTTCTGGTGCTCAGACTCATCAAATACCTGATAAGACTGATATACAGGATCGGAAGAAAGAGATGGTCACCGGCTGTGTACGCATCATTCCTGCAGATCACACGTACGGTCAAGAAGCAGGGATTCATATCGGTGTTCCTTGTAATGACAATAGCCATGGGTATGTTCAACTCGAACATGGCAAGAACCATAAATAAGAACAAGACACAGCGAATAGATTACAATCTGGGAACGGATCTTGTGGTACAGGAGCAGTGGACCAGAGGAACATACATAGACAAAGACAAGAAGACCCACTGGTATTACACAGAGCAGGATTTTGAGAGATTTACAAAGCTCGAGGACAGCCTGTGTGACAAGGTGACAAGAGTCATATACGACGATAATGCCGTCATAAAAGCGGGCGGCGAGGAGTTGGTGGGCAGCGTACTCATGGGTATCAACACCAAGGAGTTCGGTGAGACGGCCAGACTGCAGAGCGGACTCAACAAGGAGCACTGGTACAATTACCTGAATGATCTTGCAACAGTGTCGAATGGAGTCATCATTTCATCAAACCTTGCAAAGAAGTACAATATAAAGGTTGGAGATTCCATAAACTATGCGAGATACAGTCCTATTGCAAGCAAGGAGAAGGAGGAGATCGCATCTCCTAGCGGAACGGTATGTGCCATAGTGGATGCATTCCCGGGATTCCAACAGTATGTGTATGAGAAGGATTCCGAGGGAGAGATGCAGGAGGTGGAGAGATACCTCGTAGTTGCCAACTATGCATATGTTGTTGGTGCATTCAGTCAGACACCATACCAGGTATGGATGCATCTCAAGGATGGTGTGGACTACAAGGATGTACTTCAGGCACTCAGTGATGAGGATGTCAATATAGTGCAGTATGAGAGTGTGGATAAGGATGTGTCAGAGATGCAGGAGTCACCTCTGGTGCTCATAACAAATGGTCTGTTCTCACTGTCATTTATCATAGCGATCATACTTTGTACGGTGGGATTCCTGATATACTGGATAACATCCATCAAACAGAGAGAACTTCTGTTTGGTATCTACAGAGCTATGGGTATGAGCATGCGTGAGATCAACAAGATGCTCATAAATGAGCAGATATTCAGCTCGGTACTTGCCAGTCTGGCGGGATACGGAGTCGGTGCTGCGGCTACGACGCTTTTCGTCAAGCTGGTTGCCGTGGTTTATCTGCCGGAATCACACAACATAGCGATATCGATAGCTGTGGATCCTTACGACATCATAAAGCTCACAGCGGTTGTTGTATTTATGTTTGTTGTATGTTTCGTAGTCATAAGAACTATATTGAAGAAGATGAATATAACACAGGCATTAAAGCTGGGGGAGGATTAATCTATGGATGAAATTATGATAGAGGCACATGGAATCAAACGCTGTTTCAGACTTGGAAGCGGAGAAGATTTCTATGCACTCAAGGGAATAGATATAACAGTCCCGGCTGGAAAGCTCACTATACTCAAAGGTCGTTCAGGATCGGGTAAGACGACACTGCTCAATATCCTGAGCGCGTTGGATGAGCCTACTGAGGGCGAAGTGATAGTCGGCGGCCACGTGTACAGCGAGATGAACGAGAAGGAAAAGGAGAAGCTGAGAAGATACAATATAGGATTTGTATTCCAGTCGGTTGCCCTGATCCCGATTATGAGTGCGTATGAGAACGTCGATTTCGGACTCAGACTTGCGGAATATGAGGGCAACAGGGATGCCCGTATAAAAGAGGTGCTCGATCTGGTGGGACTGTCATCCAGAATGACGCATTTCCCAAATCAGATGTCAGGTGGTGAGCAGCAGAGAGTTGCCATAGCCAGAGCGGTGGCTCATAAGCCAAAGGTAATATTTGCGGATGAGCCTACAGGAGCCCTTGATACGGCTTCGGGACTTGCAGTCATGAAGCTGTTCCAGGAGCTGGTGTACAAGGAAGGAATAACGATAGTCATGACGACACATGATCCGAAGCTTATGGAGCTCGGTGATGTAGTATATGAGATAGAGGATGGTGAGATAGTTGAGCGATAAGCATTTATTCAGAAAAAAGAAGAACGATGCTGTGGAGCCTGAAACTATAGCACCGGATGTGGAGACACAGGACATGGAGAACACGGATGGCCAGGAGACGCAGGAGTTCGTGTACGGCATGGATCTTCAGGAAGACGAGGGCACTGACAGCGGGAAAGCCGTGGAAGCAGATCCTGAGGCTGGCACAGATAAAGAAGCCGGCGGGGAACGCCTTGGTTCTGAGGAGAATATCATAGAGTGTGACAGCCTTGTCAAGATATACAAGACTGACGATGTGGAGGTCATGGCTCTTCAGGGCCTGGAGCTCAACATCAAATACGGCGAGCTCATGGCGGTCATCGGAAAGTCGGGATCAGGAAAGTCCACACTCCTCAATATGATCGGAGGACTTGAGAGACCTACGGCCGGAAAGCTGTATGTCGACGGCAAGGATCTGTTTGCGATGACGGATAAGGAGCTTGTGGAGTACAGAAAGCACACTGTAGGATTTGTGTGGCAGAAAAACTCCAGAAACCTTCTGCCATATATGACAGCCATAGAGAATGTTCAGGTACCTATGTACTTCGACAAGAGTAACAAGGAAGACAAGTATGCAAGAGCCCATGATCTGCTCTGCAGAGTGGGACTTGAGGACAAGATAAATTCATATCCATCTCAGATGTCAGGTGGTGAGCAGCAGAGAGTTGCCATAGCCATAGCCCTGGCAAATAATCCGAAGATACTTCTTGCGGATGAGCCAACGGGAGCCGTGGACAGCAAGACATCCAACATGATACAGGATCTGTTCAGAAAGCTGAACGAAGAGCTCGGGATAACGATAATCATAGTTACACATGATATAAGCCTTGCAAATAAGGTGGGACGTGTGGTTATGATTGCGGACGGCAAGATTAGCACAGAGAAGATCATGAAGGAATCTTACAAGGACAGAATGAACGAGCTGACGACAGACGGCTTCTCATCTGATGATTCACATGAGGAGTTCTCGATACTCGATAAGGCAAATCGTGTACAGATAAGCCCTGATATGCTGGCGGCTGCCGGAATCGACAGCAATAAGGTCAAGGTTCAGGTTGTTGACGGCAAGGTCATCATCACAAAAGAGTGATAGCAGATGGTGTTGTGTCAGCGGGGAAAATATATTATAATTACTTCAATTAAGTAAGGAAAGGTTGGTATTTTATATGAGAAAAGCGGGTTACAAAAAAGCGGCGGCGCTGCTTTTGGTGACATCACTTGTGGCAGGAACTGCGCTTACAGGATGTGGCAAGAAGAAGGTGGATTACAACATGGGAGACGACGAGAACGGCGGTGGTGGCGGTAAGCTGGCATCAAGACTCGACGTACCAGAGTCATACAATGGCAAGCTTGAGGGCATCAATGCAGATACAGGTCTCACAGATGTATCCATAAATGCCACAGAGATAGAGGTGCCTGACACAGATAAGATGTCAGTGCTTTACTATGAGCTTAACAATGTAGACAATGACTACAAGAAGCGTGTGTGCGAGAATATATTTGACGTGAGCGCAGGTGTATATGTATATAACTGGGATAAGCCGTACAAGGAGGATATACAGAGAGAGATAGATTCACTTCAGTCCATGATGGATCAGGCTACATCGGATGATGATAAGAGCTATTATGAGGATTACATGAAGTCACTTAAGGATCAACTCAAGACAGCGTCTGATACGAGAGAGGGAGCCGGAGACTACAGTGGAGACACATTCATCGGATCTGTAGGGGACAACGAGTTCATGGTAACATTCTATGGAAGTGGCGATGACATGTCCACAGGCGGCGGATTCTCACTGGATTACTATCCATCGGATCAGCTTATACAGTACAGACCTAAGGATGGCGCAACAAGTGTATACTGCTACAGCAGTGAATATTCTGACGAGGAGGCTTCCGCAAACACAGCTTCCATCAGTGCGGCAGATGCTGAGCAGAAGGGAACAGATTTCCTTGCATCATGTGGAATCTCAGATGTCATAGAAACAAGTAATTTTGATCTGCTGTGGGATTACAGCGATGCATCATACAACACAGTTGCAGCAGAGAAGAATGGTTATATGGTAACATACAAGCGTTCTGTGGACGGTGTGGCTCCATATACACCTAATGTATACGGCCTTGATTCCCTTTCGACAGGGGATGACTCAGTATATTATGACACCATGGATGAGACATTCCAGCTCGGTATTGATGACAATGGACTTATCTCAGCATATTGCCTTGATTCCTTCAGAGCAACAGGAGACAAGAAGGACAATGTTGATCTTATAAGCTGGGATGATGCACTCAAGAAGCTTCCGGAGGCTGTAAATAAGTATTACACAGACAACAAGACACAGTACAGCACCATTGAGTTCAACGATGTAAGACTTACATACTACAAGCTCAAGGATGGAGATAAGTACACATACAGCCCTGTATGGGTATTTGCACAGTGCGACAAGATGGAGGATGGAAGCCTCGATAAGGATTATCCAATACAGCTCATCATGTTAGATGCTACAACAGGAGATATGATAGATCTTAAGGATGTCCTGAATCAGCAGACATATGATTCATCTGTAGTTGATTCTGTTATTGACAGTGATTCAGATTTTGATATAAGTGACGACAGCCTCATTGATGAGACTGATATAACTGATACTGACGATGCAGACAGCAGTGATGAGTCAAACGCAGATGCGATTGATATCGGAGATGCTGATATTGACATGGGCGATCAGGATACAACAGAGTAAATAAAACTCAGACATATAGGTTAAAGGAGAAAAATCCTCATAGACTGATAAAGTGGTATAAATATTGGCCTATGAGGATTTTTTATTGTTGACACATACCCCTAGGGGGTATATAATCCGTGGATGAAAAGAGAATTTAACAGCCGTAATGTGCAGATAATAAACAGATGGCATATATGCAGCGTCATTTGAAATGTGAACAGAAATGGCTGATGTACAAGGGATGTGTCAAGTTTTCTATGAAAACTTGACATGTAGCTCCAGCCATTTGCCGAAGGCAAATTTTGCATGGCTGGAGTTCAATAAGGCTGGAGGAAAGATATATGGAAGAACAGAAGAAATGCTGCTGTCATCATGGCGGAGAGATAAGCGATGTGGAAGCCAGGGTGAGGACAAGGACAGACGAGGAGTATAAGAAGCTTCTCAACAGACTGAACAGGATAGAGGGGCAGATAAGAGGCGTGAAGAGTATGCTGGAAAATGATGCCTATTGCACAGACATCGTGCTCCAAGTGTCGGCGATCAATGCGGCACTCAACAGCTTCAACAGACAGCTCCTTGCTGAACATATCAGGACCTGTGTTGCAGACGATATAAGAAATGGCAAGGATGATACTATAGAGGATCTGGTAAATACGGTTACCAGACTCATGAAATAGATATGTCAGTTATTGGCAAGTGCAGTTACGAACTGACTGATGCTTGATAAAGAAAGGTGAAATATATGGACAAGTACAATGTGACAGGAATGACATGCAGTGCATGCAGTGCAAGAGTCGAGAAGGCCGTATCCAATGTCGGGGGAGTTACCTCGTGTCAAGTGAATCTCCTGACCAACTCCATGATGGTGGATGGAACAGCCGACAGCGGAACTATAGTGGCTGCAGTTGAGAAGGCAGGATACGGTGCGAGTCTGGCGGGTGGAAGATCTGCTGGCGGAAATACTTCACATTCAGGTGGGAAGAGCAGCCGTTCAGGTGAGAGTGAGGCGGACAAAGAATTCGGAAAAATGAAGAAGAGACTGGTGGCATCAGTTATAATTCTTATTCCCCTCATGTATATATCAATGGGCCATATGATGTGGAACTGGCCGCTTCCAAGCTTCTTTGACGGCAATCATGTGGCGATGGGACTCACGCAGATGCTGCTAACTATAATTGTGATGGTGATAAATCAGAGATTCTTTGTGAGTGGATTTAAGGGAGCTATACACGGCTCGCCTAATATGGATACACTTGTTGCCATGGGCTCAGGTGCCTCATTCATATACAGCGTGTACGTGCTCTATGCCATGACAGCGGCGCAGACAGCAGGTGACGGTGAGCGTGTCATGACGCTCATGCATGATTTTTATTTTGAATCTGCGGCCATGATACTGGCGCTTATAACAGTCGGCAAGACGCTTGAAGCATATTCAAAGGGAAGAACCACGGACGCACTCAAAGGTCTGATGGATCTTGCCCCGAAGACAGCCGTTCTCATCAGGGATGGTGAGGAGATCACCGTGGATATAGACGAAGTTGCGGTTGGAGATATATTTGCCGTTAGACCGGGTGAGAGCGTTCCTGTGGACGGAGTAGTCCTTGAGGGGGATTCCGCTGTGGACGAGTCAGCTCTCTCGGGTGAGAGTATACCTGTGGATAAAACTGCAGGAAGCCGTGTGTCTGCGGCGACGATCAACCAGTCGGGTTATCTGAAATGCCGTGCTACACAGGTAGGTGCGGATACCGCACTGTCCAAGATAATAGATATGGTAAGTGATGCGGCGGCTACCAAAGCTCCAATAGCAAAGCTTGCTGATAAGGTTTCGGGAGTGTTTGTACCTGTTGTCATACTGATAGCATTTATCACGATGATAGTGTGGATAATAGTGGGTAAGGATGCCGGTTATGTGCTGGCGAGAGGAATATCGGTACTTGTTATAAGCTGCCCATGTGCACTTGGACTTGCCACACCTGTTGCGATCATGGTGGGAAATGGAATAGGTGCCAAGCACGGAATACTGTTCAAGACTGCGACTGCTCTTGAGGAGACAGGAAAGAGCAGCATAGTGGTCATGGACAAGACCGGAACGATCACAAAGGGAGAGCCTGTAGTGACGGATATACTGGCAGCCGAGAATGTCAGTGGTGACGAGCTGATGCAGAAGGCTGCGGCTCTGGAGAAGCTGTCAGAGCATCCTCTGGCAAGAGCTGTGGTTGGATACTACAGTGAGAATTACCAGACAGGTGATGCACAGAAGGATAAAAATTATGAGGTATCCGATTTCAAGGCTGTTGCGGGCAACGGTCTGATGGGAAGTTTGAACGGCAGAAAGATCATCGGCGGAAATATGGATTATATAAAGGGATATGCAGATGTACCTGAGACGATGAAGGACAGTGCGGAGAAGGTATCACAGCAGGGAAAGACACCTATGTTCTTTGCCGAGGAGGCTGACGGAGATTACAGAGTCCTTGGAATAATAGCCGTGGCGGATACTGTGAAGGAGGACAGCGCTGAGGCCATAAGCCAGCTTCAGTCAATGGGACTTTCAGTAGTTATGTTAACCGGTGATAATGAGAGAACCGCAAAAGCCATAGGAGAGCAGGTCGGCGTGGACAGAGTAATAGCGGGCGTGCGTCCGGACGGCAAGGAGAGCGTTGTGCGCGATCTCATGCAGAAGGGGCATGTGATCATGGTTGGTGATGGAATAAATGATGCCCCTGCACTCACAAGGGCAAATATAGGAATAGCCATAGGTGCAGGCACGGATATAGCCATAGATGCTGCGGATGTTGTTCTCATGAAGAGTGAGCTCACAGATGTTCCGGCGGCCATAAGACTCAGCAGGGCAACAGTTAAGAACATAAAAGAGAATCTTTTCTGGGCATTTATATATAATATAATTGGAATACCACTTGCCGCCGGCGTGTGGATCCCGATATTTGGCTGGACGCTCAATCCTATGTTCGGAGCGTTTGCCATGAGCCTGTCAAGTTTTTGTGTTGTTACAAATGCGCTGAGGTTGAATTTTACAGACATTTATGATAAAAATAAAAGATATAGAATCAAGGAGGACAAAGTTATGACAAAGACAATGAAGATCGAAGGTATGATGTGTGGACATTGTGAAGCCAGAGTCAAGAAGAGTCTTGAGGCCCTTGACCAGGTGCAGGAGGCTGTAGTCAGCCATGAGACAGGAACAGCGGTTGTCACTCTCAAGGCAGACGTTGATGACAGCGTGCTCAAGAAGACAGTAGAGGATCAGGATTATAAGGTGACATCAATTCAGTAAAGGCAGGAAATATATGAAGAAGATACTGAACAGATTGCTAAGCAGAATGGTAATAACGTGCTTTCTTGTGGTCGTCCAGTTGGCGATCATGATACTGGGGGTTGTTTTTCTTCAGGACAGATATATCTATATATCGGGTGCTCTCAAGCTGCTCAGCGTAATAGTTGTAATGTATCTTATAACAAAGGATACTAACCCTATGGTAAAGATGGCATGGATGGTGCCGATACTCATATTCCCGGTGCTGGGAGGTCTCATGTATGTGCTCTATGGACATGTGCTGATACCTAAAAAACTCAGAAAGAATTTTCTGCGGGTTCTCCAGCAGGAGGTATATGAGAACGTCAAGGGGGACAACTGGGTCCCAGCGGAGAATTTAAAGTCGGAGCCTACATACAGGATATGTAATTATATGGAGAATGTGGCTGAGGCGCCTCTGTACAAGCATACCAGTGTAAAGTATTATGCCATAGGCGATGATGTGATGGATGATCTCATCAGAGACCTGGAGAGTGCGGAGAAGTATATATTCATGGAATATTTCATCGTGGACAAGGGTTATATGTGGGATACCATACTTGAGATATTGAAGCGCAAGGCTGCGGAGGGACTTGATGTCAGGTTCATGTATGATGACATCGGATCTGTGTTCAATGTGCCGAAGTATTACTGGAAGGAACTTGAATCCTACGGTATCAAATGTATGGCGTTCAATCAGGTGGTTCCATTCTTTGCCACTATCTTCAATAACAGGGATCACAGGAAGATCACTGTTATTGATGGCAAGATAGCTCACACCGGCGGTTACAACATGGCTGACGAGTATATCAACAAGATAGAGAAGTACGGCAAATGGAAGGACAGTGGAGTGAGACTTGAGGGCGAGGGCGCCTGGAGCTTCACTGTTATGTTCCTTCAGATGTGGAACAGCTTCAGATATTCAGAGGGAAGCTACAACAACTATAGACCGGTGGAGATCGACTATAGTGGCGTAAGTGACGGATATGTTCAGCCGTACAAGTCCAGTCCTCTGAGCGGAGAGAATGTGGGTGAGAATCTGTACATGCAGATGATAAATGATGCACGGGAGTACATTTATATATTTACCCCATATCTTATCGTGTGTAACGAGCTCATGCTGGCACTGAAGCTGGCAGCCAAGAGGGGCGTGGATGTGCGTATTGTTACGCCGGCCATTCCGGACAAGAAATATATATACAAGATGACCCAGTTCAGCTACAAGGAGCTGCTTCTGGCGGGTGTGAAGATATATCAGTACACGCCTGGATTTATACATTCAAAGACTTTGCTCATGGATGGCAAGCTTGCATCTGTGGGATCCATCAATCTGGATAACAGGAGCTTCTATCACCACTTTGAGTGTGGAACTCTCCTGTATGACTGCAAGGCCATAGAAGATGTGAAGAAGGATATGATGGATACATTTGCCGAGTCGGAGGAGATAGATATTCCGTGGTGCAGAAATAACATAAGCAGGGTGAATATACTTGGTGCGATACTCAGATTATTGTCACCGCTTTTATAAAAGGAGTATAGCCGTATGGGCAGAAAAGACAACATTGCAGGAGACGGCAGGCGGGAACTTCAGAACGGAATAACCACATTATTTCTTATATATATGGGGGCTGCATATCCCCTGATAATGCATGACAAATATTTTGATATAACAGTAACCAAGTACAGGGCGTTCTATATTGCGCTGTGCATATATGCGGTGCTTATGGTGCTTGCGGTGTTGGTGGATGTGCTTGGACGTAATGTCAGTACAGGGCATGGGTCGCGGAGCTCAGGCGGGAATGAGGATGCTTCAGCAGGGGCGGCACATGGCAGCAGGTTTATCGGACGCCTGAGACATTTTATGGATATGCATAATATCATGACCATGGATATATTCATGGCAGGATTTGTTCTGGCAAATGTTCTGGCATTCTTTATGTCAGGGAATAAGGTAGCAGCATATACAGGCGAGGAGGGCAGAAGGTGCGGACTTCAGTTCGTGCTGCTGGCCTTTTTCCTGTATGTGTGTATGGCGAGATATTGCAGGATAAGGCGGTATGTGGTGGTCATATTCATGCTTGCGGGCTCATTTGTGGGAATTGTCGGCATATGCCAGTTCATGGGATATGATTTCCTTGGACTCAGGGAAGGGCTGATGCAGAGCATAAGAAATGTATACATATCCACATTTGGCAATATCGACATATTTGCAAGCTTCCTGTGCGTGCTGGTTCCGGTGGCAGCCGGGGCGTATATCAGCTCGGAGGGAAAAGAGAGCATAGTGATACGGATAACGGCAGTCATCGCTGTGCTCACAGGAACAGGTGCGGTGATCATATCCAATGCAAACCTTGCATACGCAGGTGTGGGCGGTGCCATGATAGCTGCGTGGATATGGGCGTCATACCGAGGAAAGATAAAAGAATTTGCGGATGTATGCCTGGTCATGGCGTGCGGAGTCCTGGCGATCAGTATTATGCTGGGACAGACGGACAGTGGATATTCGGAGCTTGACGGACTGAGCTGCTTTGTGAGGGACAGCCGGATGGTGTGGATAGTGTCCGTGGTAGTTCTCGTTGTATGGGCGGCCATAAGGCTGGCTTCAAAGTGGACTGTAAAGTTCCGCGGAAAGGCAGCACTTGCTGTATCGGTCGGCGTATCGCTTGCAGGCATCGTGGCTGTTGTTATATATGCGGCGCACAACCACATGGGTATATTTTCATTTGAAGATTCCTGGGGAAACTACAGGGGTTTTGTGTGGAGGAGACTCATGGAGGCGTATAGTGATTTCAGTGTTCCACAGAGGCTGTTCGGTTATGGAAATGAATCAGTGAAGGCGATCATGACTGACAGGTACTATGACGATATGATGAATACGGTGGGTGTTATATATGATAATGCTCACAATGAGTATCTGCAGTATCTGATAACCACAGGAATATTCGGTGCAGTGAGTTACGTAGGACTGCTGGTTACCACAGGTGGTGTGCTTGTGAGAACTGCGGTATCAGGAGCTGTGATGAATGAGAATGAAAGCATGAGCAGTCAATCCGCAGGAAAAAGATCGAAGGAGAAGGCAGCCTCGAGAGATTCAAGAACTGTAAGAGGTTCAAAGACAGGGACTGGCTTGGAGTGCCTGCTTGGATATGCTGAGGATGAGGGCAGTATGATAGCTGTTCTGCTCGGGATAACCGGGTATGCTGTTCAGGCATTTGTCAATCTTAACCAGTCGCTCACAACACCATATATATTTCTGCTTATAGCCATGGCAGGAGGTCTGTGCCGGAGATATATATGTCAATTTGCAGATGGCGGCAGAAAATGACGTGTGAAGGACGATTTATAAGAAAATAATACAGGGAATTGTGTGTATATACTTGCCACAGTGCATAGCAAAATGTTATAATATTTGCCTGTGTGGTGCTAGTGAACCGCACATTGAATAAATAAATACAGGAGGTCTAGAGGGACATGCAGATTTATGACGAGCTTGTAGCCAGAGGGCTTATAGCGCAGACAACAGATGAAGATGAAATTAGAGATTTAGTAAATAATGGTAAGGCAGTATTCTATATTGGCTTTGATCCGACTGCTGACAGCCTGCATGTAGGCCACTTCATGGCGCTCTGTCTGATGAAGAGACTTCAGATGGCAGGCAACAAGCCTATCGCGCTGATAGGTGGAGGTACAGCCATGATCGGTGATCCATCAGGCCGTACAGATATGAGACAGATGATGACAAAGGAGACTATCCAGCACAACGTTGACTGCTTCAAGAAGCAGATGAGCAAGTTCATAGACTTCTCAGAGGACAAGGCGCTTCTCGTCAACAACGCAGACTGGCTTCTCGACCTGAACTATGTAGATGTTCTCCGCGATGTTGGAGCATGCTTCTCAGTCAACAACATGCTTCGTGCAGAGTGCTACAAGCAGCGTATGGAGAAGGGACTTAGCTTCCTTGAGTTCAACTACATGATCATGCAGAGTTACGACTTTTACGCACTGTACCAGAAGTACGGCTGCAACATGCAGTTCGGCGGCGATGACCAGTGGAGCAATATGCTTGGTGGTACAGAGCTCATCAGAAGAAAGCTTGGCAAGGATGCATACGCCATGACCATCACACTTCTCCTCAACTCAGAGGGCAAGAAGATGGGTAAGACACAGAAGGGTGCTGTATGGCTTGATCCTAACAAGACATCACCATTTGAGTTCTACCAGTACTGGAGAAATGTGGCAGATGCAGATGTTCTGAAGTGTATCCGTATGCTCACATTCCTTCCACTTGAGGAGATAGATAAGATGGATAGCTGGGAGGGCAGCCAGCTCAACCAGGCAAAGGAGATCCTTGCATACGAGCTTACAAAGCTTGTGCACGGCGAGGAGGAGGCTATGAAGGCTCAGGAGAGTGCAAGAGCACTGTTCTCCAAGGGTGTTGCAGCAGACATGCCATCAGTAACACTCACAGCAGATGACTTCAAGGACGGCGCCATCGATATCGTGTCAGTTCTCGTTAAGTCAGGTCTTGTTACATCACGTAACGAGGGCAGACGTGCCGTAGAGCAGGGCGGTGTTGCTGTGGACGGCGAGAAGATCACAGATGTCCAGACTACAATTCCAGAGGAGAAGTTCGATGGCGAGGGCGTTGTTGTGAGACGTGGTAAGAAGAACTTCAGGAAGGTTAGTAAGTAAGAGTCGTTGATGCTTTGAGTGATATCAAGGCGAACGGCCAGTGGTTATTCAAAAAGGGAAGCGATGAGCTTCCCTTTTTATGTACTACAGAAGGGGATTAGAACTTGATGAATGACAAAACGGCAGATTCAAATAAAAGACGTTTGGCAGTCGCAGCCATCTCGGCTGTGGCACTCATAATACTTGTACAATTTGTGGATTCCTATTGCACTGAGATGTTCGGCAAGACGCAGTCACTTTCTGTTAGGACATTTCTCATGGATCCGCGTGGGATGAGTTCTGAAGCGGCGGTTGCATATATGAGCAGAGGCATGCTGCCATTTTATCTTATCGGAGCGCTCACGCCATTTATCAGGTCATATACGGATATCATAGGCAGGAAGATGATGATGATCATAAATGTGGCGCTTCTGGCTGTTGGAAGTGCAGTATGCCTGCTGGCAAACAATCTGTGGATATACCTGCTTGGCAATGGAATTCTCATACTGGGATATTCGCTGGACATACATCTGATATACATAGTCGATGCGGTAGATAGAAAACATCGAGGAACTGTCAGAGGAATCTGTGGTGGAGTGTCCATGGCAGCAGCCATGTGTATACCTCTGCTCAGGTCATTGTACGTGGATGGCGGCGGACATAATTGGCAGATCCTTTACGCTGTTGGAATTGTTGGCGGATTAATAGGTCTGGTACTGGTTATGTTGTACAGATTCCCGAATATAACTGGTTCTAAAGCTGCACCGAGTGTTGGCGGATCGGCAAACAGGAGTGAGGGAAAATCTGTGGACAGTACAGAATGTAGCACAGATGATGGACATATACATTTTATAAAAACATTCAAAGATATATGCAGAGATCATGCAACCAGAAATCTTCTCATAAGCATAAGCGTGGTGGGGCTGGCGACAGCAGGCATAACATATTACAATGAACCTTTGTGTGCCTTCTCAGGTATGGGAGAGGGCAATGTGAATACAGTGTTGCTCATACAGCCCATAGCATCATTGGCTATAAATGTTCTGACAGGAATACTTGCAGACAAAATGGAACGGAGATATGTGGTGCAGATGGGAATAGCGCTTAGCCTCATATCAGGTATGGCATTTACACTTGGAGTAGGGCATGGAGTTTCATCGGTGTTGCTGGGAATACTCTGGGGCTGCATGAATGGATTTTACTTTTCTGCGGAAGAACTGATAAATCTTATGGTCATGGAAAGTGTAGATATATCGGTCAGAGGAAGGGCGTCAGCCATGTCCACACTGTCATATGGAATAGGAGATCAGCTGGGGATATTTGCAATAAGTCTGGTTGTGGGAGCCCTTGGCATGAGATGGGCAAAACTGGTATTTCTCGTGTCGCCTCTTGTCATAGCAATGGTGGTTCTGAGAAGAAAAGAAATAGAAAAGAGAAGGAAACACGCTTAGTTGTTCAGCGTGTTTCCTTATTTTTATGTTCAACATTCAGCTTGCGGATGCTGGATTTGATTTTTCTGTATTTGAATAGTGGATACATTGCAAATGTCCACAGGGCATACACTGCGACAAGAATGGGCAGGCCTATCAGATTGCGGAGATTATTTGAGTGCCATACCGCCATGCTCAGGTATGCGACAAATATGCACAGCGCAACATCTGTGATGAGATGCATCTTCTGATTCACGATATACATAGGATGATAACGGTCGTCAGGTGGCTGGATGTCCGATGTGGACAGGCTCTGTTCAAATTGACACAAATTGTAGTTATATATTCCTCTGGCAATCGCAAGCTCAGATATGCTGCCTGCGTACAGGTTGTGTCGGAACAGTGTTGTTACTTCATAATTATCAGAGTCAAGATTGCCGGCGTAGAATGAGAATTCGGCCATTTTCTGATAATGGGATCTCGCACGGAGAAGTATAAGTATGTTCAGAACACCGTTCAGCAAAATAAGGATCATTGTGACGGAATAGAGCATGGAAGCATTTGGCATTCTGAAATACTCCAGGTCAGGATTCACAAGCTGAAGGATCTCGGCAATCACACCTATGGATGAAAGAGTGACAATGAAAGCGGTTAGAGTAGCCCAACTGTATTTGGACGAATCCGCTACCTGATCATATATATGCCGGATGCAATCCTCACTGTAGTTTGTGAGCTTGTTGTAGCTGGTGTGTCTGAAAGAGTTCAGTCTGGAATCATAATCCCATGAGCACATGCGCGCCACTCCGAATCTGGACGCAGGAACATGACCTGGCAGATCCGAGGAGAAGAAAGCATCATACCTTTTGTAGGTAATATGGTCATGAACCATGCTGTCGATAAGCATAACTCCACCAAATGATAAACTGACAAGAGCCACCAGCAGAGGAAAGCTGTTAAATACAAATGACACAACAATATATAGAATACTCACCATACAGAACAAGGTGATGATGACTCGTCTCCCCTGTTGTATATCATTAAAAGATCTCGAACAGTTCTGAAAATGATTATATGTAATGCTATAGGTGTTACTGTTCTCATCAAGCACGGAATGTTCAAGTATCAGGCTTAGCTCAGAATACTTCTTGTGCAATGAGAATGGAATAAATCTCAAAGCTGTCAAAATGATGGATGCACACAGCATGACAATACTGAACAGCGTCCCCTTTGTGCTTGTCGCCTCATAGGAACTGATCCAGGTAGAAGAGAAGATGGTTGCAAGCATCTGTACAGAGTAAAGGACTATCAGTGTATATGTTGCAAATGCCTGTAGCTTGTCAACCCTCCTGGCATCATTCATTAGCTTCTGAAAATGTGGGTTGTTCAGATCAGTCACGGGATGTGCGACCTTAGGTTCTTTGATATTTCTTGTTATTGCAACCTCCGATGCATATGCAGGGAAATTCACATCATCAAAAAGCGCATACAAAAGGATCGTAGCAAGGTATTCTGATGGTGAGGTGCATTTGAACAAAGAGCAATAATGTGTAAGCTGGTTGTCTGTTGAGAGGACGTTACTCAGATATGACTGCAGTGAAACTATAAAATCAGAGTCCAGTGCGCCTTTTGTTTCTATAAGATTGTCAAGATGAGCACACAGCTTGTCGTAATCTATCGCATTCAGCAGAGCTCTTATAGGAAGAGGCTGCTCGTTTCCGGAAAAGTTCTTATTTGCCAGGTTGGAAAAGAAAACACTCAGCTTCGTGCCTGTAGGATAGCTCTCGTCAGGATGGATGAGATAGTACAGAGGTTTCTGGGCTGAATCTGCATCCTTCTTAAGCCATTCTATATCCGCATCCTTGAAGACGGAAAATGACATTATTTTGTCAATATCGTCATATTGGTTCGGATTCTGTGAAAAGAATAATTGGCTGAAAGTATGTTTGTTGGAGTATGAAGACGTCTGTGGAACAATGGGAATGTTAAGCCCCAGATGCTCTGTGAAAAGTTCCTCCAGAGAGCATATGTGTTCCGCCGGTCTGGTACGATATTTCATCTTTTGTTTCCCCCTCATGGAAATGAAATAGGTTGGTTTAGTAAATATATGTGCTAAGCACTATATGAATATATAACAAAAAATGAGCTATTTCAACATAACAAAGGATATATTTCGACAAAATAGAATAAGGAATTTTCAATAACGAAAATAGACAATGAAACATGCAATATAGACAATGATATGTCTGGAGTGCGGATTACATTGCCTGAAAGTCATATTACTTCAGACTCTATAATATCAGGTAATAATTGATAAAGATCATTTATTTCTTTAAATTGATATGCAATGAGGCGGAGAACCGCATAGATAAATGAGGGGGAGAGAATTCAATATGACAATAGGCGTATGCGATGTAAATCCAGACGAGACGCAGAGAACAGTATATTTCCTGCGCTCTCAAATTAAAAACAACATTATTGATAACGAAAATGTGAGATTTGTTTCATATAACCTTGATTCAGTAATGTTGGATATCGACTATCAGAAGTTCGACTGTGACATCTTTATAACAGAGCTTCTGTATCCAAATGGCAAGAATGGTGTGAACCTGGCAAAGAGGATCAATGCCGTAGCTCCATCTTGCAAGATTCTTTTTTATGTAAACAAAATCCCTGAAGAACTGGACATATACGAGGCGAATCATGTGAATTGTATGCTTAAAGGCAGACATGATGCAAGACTTGTGACATTCATGAATGATCTTGTGGAGAAGATGAACAATGATGACAAGAAGCAATTCATCAAAATCCGATATGACAGGAACGTCAATATCCTTGATTGCCGCGACATAATGTACATCAAAATAGAGAACAGAGTAACGATATATTACACAAATAGAAAAAATGACCAGCGTGATGGCAAATATTACGAATACAGACCTCTCAGCGAGATTATGAAAGAACTCCCAGATAATTTCGTGAGATGCTCAGCCGCTGCGGTGGTAAACAGGGACTATATCAGTAATTATAATCATCAGACCGTTACGATGGTTGATGGGGAGGAGATAAAGATTGGAAGACGGTATGGAGATGTTAATGCAAATAGAAAGGAGAAAGTAGTTCAATGAAAAAAAGAGAAATAAGAAAGTTTATTGTGATGATTATGGGCATAATACTGCTGGTTTCAGAGGTTCAGTTGTTTAGTGGTGATAATGTATATGCCAGTACAAGAACAAGTAGGTACGAGCAGTTATATGTGCCGTCATATGCGGCAATGAGTGGGAAGATGCTGTATTACGCAGTGGGATCAGGGGCTCAAGGAGGGCGGTTGTATATGTACAATACATCTACAAAACGTCAGAAAAAAATATCTGATTTGCGCTGTACGGATCTGACAATTACAAAAAAAAATATATATTGCACTGTAAATAAATATATTGGTTCCGATGCCCGTAACAGGTATGTATATAGAATGTCAAAGGATGGTAAGAAGACGAAAGTCCTTGCGGAAGGCTATAGCCCTGTTGTTGTCGGAAAGTATATTTATTATATAGGTGTTAAAAAAGGCTCTGCTCCGTGGAATGCAAACGTTAAGGTTGAATATGGCTCTACGGGCATATATAGAATGGATTCCAACGGAAGAAATAAGAAGTGCATTTATCGATTCAGTGGGAAGGTTTCAACAGATAAGCTCATTGCTGGAAAAAATCGAGTCATATTTACTGGAAGTAATTCTGTCACATATGCAATAGGAACAAACGGAAAGATGACTCGCGCGAGTATTTCAACTTCAAAAAACAGAATTAGTACATTTACATGGCTTACAAGTTCAACAATTAATAAACTTCCGATATCAAATAATAAATATGGTTACATATATAAGATACAGGGAGCCGCACTTGTCAGGTGTAAAGGAACAAGTCGTAGAACCATATTTAAAGTTCCTGCACAGTATGTTAGAAATGGTGGAATAAATTATGTAATAGATTGTGGAGATTATCTGTTTGTTGTTTCGGGTTACACATATGCGTTCGTTGTTAGTAAGAGTGGAGCGGGCGTAAAAAATGTTGCAGCAGCTTTGATTGGATATTGATGTTGTTATTACGGAGTTTGCCGAAAAAAAGCAAAATACAGACATGGCAAAACGACATACAGACATGCAAAAACGTGGAGATATATAGTATATGATATAATTTCACAAGAGATGGAGGGGATTAGAATGATAACATATAAGGTATATTCCGACATAGGAAACAGGGAGAAAAACGAGGATTCCGTTGGAAATTTCCATGTAAATCAGAGAAATATATTTGTATTGGCTGATGGACTCGGCGGTCATGGACGTGGTGAAGTTGCTTCTTCAAATGCGATAGAAACAGCCAGAGATCTTACACAATTAGTTGGAGACAGTAACGCTGATCTTTTGTCAGATATATTTGAAGAAGCTCAAAAACGAGTAATGAATATTCAAGAGGGTACATTCGCAAATGGCATGAAAACGACACTTGTTGCGTTAGATATATGTCGCGATCAGATCAAATGGGCCCATATAGGCGATTCACGTCTATATTATTTTCAAAATTGTAAGTTGGTTGAAAGAACTTTGGATCATAGCGTTCCTCAGATGTTGGTTCTGGCGCACAAGCTAAAAGAGAAAAAAATCAGAGGGCATGAAGACCGGAATAAATTGCTGAGGGTTATAGGTAGTCCATGGGAGACTAAAAAGTATGATTGTTCTGAGATTATAAATAAAAATGGATTTCAGGCATTTCTTTTGTGTTCAGATGGGTTTTGGGAATTGATAGATGAAAAAGCAATGACTAAGACTTTGAAGAAATCAAACAGTGTTGATGAGTGGTTGGATGCAATGGTTGAGATAGTAAGGCAAAACGGTAAGTGTACGGATATGGATAACAATTCGGCGATTGCCGTTTGGGTTAAGTAGGTAAATATTGTTGGAGGATATATTGAATGCAGAGAAGATGTCTAAATTGTTTTAATTTATTTGACATAGTATATAGCGATAAGGAAGAGAGTGAGGTCTGTCCATACTGTGGATATTGCGAGGGAACACCACCTAAAGAATTATATCATTTATATCCGGGAGTTGGCTTATACAATAACAGGTATGTGATAGGTACATGTATAGGATTTGGCGGATTTGGTATTACATATAAGGCTTGGGATAATGTACTTGAGACGGTTGTGGCTGTGAAAGAGTATTATCCAACTGGTCTTGTGCAAAGGGTTCCAGGAAAGCCACAGGTAATTATTTATACTGGTGAAAGTAAAGAAGAGTATATGCAGGGATTGGAAAGATTCTTGGATGAAGCAAAAAATATGGCGAAATTTGTCGATAATCCAAATATTGTTCATGTTGATGCTTTTTTTGAGGAAAATAATACTGCGTATCTTGTTATGGAATATTTGCCAGGAATGACTTTGAAGAGTTATTTAAAGTCAAAGGGAGGTCGTATAGGCTGTGAAGAGGTTATACCTATAGCTGATGCGGTAATAACAGCTCTCAAGGAGATACATGCTGGCGGAATAATACACAGAGATATCAGTCCTGACAACATAATGTTGTGCAACGATGGGCGGATTAAGCTCCTAGATTTCGGCGCTGCAAGATTTTCAGATGCTGATCAGGAAAGAACCAGATCTATTATTTTGAAACCTGGATTTGCTCCACCAGAGCAGTATCAGGCAAAAAGTAAGCAGGGACCATGGACAGATATATATGCGTTATGTGCAACTGTATATCGCGCAATAACAGGAGTATTACCGGACGAATCTGTTAATAGAGTTATAGAGGATACAGTACAATCTCCAATTCAGATATACAGTGATATTCCTGAAAGAATAAGTAATACTGTTATGAAGGGAATGTCAATATATCCTGAAATACGATTTTCAAATGTAGACGAATTAAAAAAGGCTCTTGATGGAGAAAAGAAAGTTATGGAGCCAAAGAAAGAACTTCGTGTACGCAGAATGAAGCGAACGATAACAGTAGGAATTGCACTTCTTGTCGTCGTGTCAATGTCACTTTATGTGTACAACATGTATAAAAATAAAAAAGCTGATGTGGTTATGAATGCTGCTGATATATCAATCTGGATTGCAGTGGATGATCAAATGAATGAAGATGGCGCAAAGGCAATGATGGATAGTGGAATAGAAGCATTCACAAGTAGTCAAGAGAAGGTAAATGTTAATTATAAATTTATACCAGAAGATCAATATGGCAGTGAATTATTAAAAGCATACGAGAATGGAGAGATGCCTACAATATTCCAGGCTCAATATGCAACAAAAGAGATTATGGAGGATGCGGCCAGCGTAGATAAAGTTTATGAATATATGGAAAAGTCGGGATCTGACGATTGCTATCTGTTAGAAAATTATAAAAATTCTATTGAAGAAAGCAAAAAAATTCCATTAAGCTTTGAGGCACCTGTTGTATATGTAAAAAGAAGCTCAGAAGTTAAGAATATAGATAATCTGACTATAAGCGACTACAAGCAGATAGAAAGCATGAGTGATGATAGTTTCTATATATCAGAATCTGCGGAAGATATGCTTCTGAGTTCGCTGAATAGTGATGAGAATAGTCAGAATATTGATGATAAAAGAAAAAAAGAATGGAAAAAATTAGGTGGAAGTGAAATATATAAGCAGTTTTTATCTGACGATAAATTATTATACTATTTCGGTTCAACGGAGGACTATAAATTTGTAAATGACAGTTGGGCTGGAAGATATAAGATCGTGAAGATAGAAAGTGATTCAGTTTATGTAGAACCAACTAATGAATTGTCGATAAGTGGAACAACCAGTGATGATGAGAGCAGAGCGGCTTCTTTGTTAATAAGCTATATGTTAAAACAGGGAGCTCAGGAAGCGTTGTTCTTAGGAACATCTTATAGCGATAATGGTGTGGATAAATTGCAGAAAATTGAAGGATTACCAGTTAATAAATCTGCGTTGAAGTCATATACGGATACTAATACTGAATTACAGATTATAGATTCTTACACAGATAACATGAAGATAAAACAGCAGTAAAGTGGGAAGGAGAATATACAGATGCCTGAAAGAATATGTATGGGATGTATGGAAAAATACAATGACAAATACAGTATATGTCCGTATTGCGGTTATAATTCCGAATCTTCAGCTCAGGAGCCATATCATTTAACTCCAGGAACTGTTATTGGAGGAAAATATATTGTTGGTAAAGCAATAGGGTATGGAGGATTTTCTGTAACATATATAGGCTATGATTACAGTATTGATAAAAAGGTAGCGATAAAAGAGTATATGCCTTCTGAGTTTGCAACAAGATCTCCAGGATCTTCACAGGTTGTAATTTTCACAGGTGATAGAGAAGAACAATTCCGTGGAGGAATAGAAAAATTTGTTGATGAAGCAAAACGATTGGCAAAATTTCGTGGAACTCCGGGAGTAACAGATGTTTATGACGTGTTGGTAGAGAATAATACTGCATATATAGTGATGGAATTCCTTGAGGGAGAGACACTCAAAGAGTATCTGGGAAAAAACGGAAAGATTTCACCTGATGAAGCGATAGAAATGATGCTTCCTATAATAAGAACGTTAAAGACGGTAAATGCTCAGGGAATCTTACATAGAGATATTGCACCAGATAACATTTTTATGACCAATAATGGTGAAGTAAAACTCATTGATTTTGGCGCTGCAAGACAGGCTACATCTACAAATCATAGCAAGAGTTTATCTGTAATAGTGAAGCCGGGATATGCACCACCAGAGCAATATAGAAGTAGGGGAGATCAGGGTTCCTGGACAGATGTATATGGATGCGGTGCCGTGTTATATAAGATGATAACTGGAGTTACCCCTGAAGATTCGATGGATCGAGATTCGAAGGATTCACTGAAAGATATATCAAAATTTAATATAGATATTACGACTAATCAGGAAAATGCAATTATGAATGCTCTGAATCTGGAGATAGAGGATAGAACACCAGATATGGAGAGATTGGAATATGAGCTTACTACGGATGAAGAAGTTGCAAGAATAAAGGCTAAAAAGAAGAAAATGGATTTTGGACGTTGGCCATTATGGTTAAAGATATCGGTGCCTGCAGCGGCTGTTTTACTATTGACGCTGGGAACTTTATTGGTCACAGGCGTGATAAATTGGAAGATGTTTATACCGGGGGCGACATCTAAAGTCAGGGTGCCTAATGTTGTAAATCAAACGCTCAATGATGCAGAGATAATGATTCAAGAAAAGGATATGCTGATTCAGATAGTTGATCAGGTTGAATCTGATACGATTCCTAAAGGTGCGGTTTTGTCACAAAACATTCCTTATGGTACGGAAGTCAAAGGGGGAATGGTGTTAGAGGTTACAATATCTGGAGGCGTAGGACAGGTGTATATGCCTGATGTTGTTGGTTTATCTAAAGAAAAAGCTGAACAGGAATTGAAGGATCTGGGTTTGTTTGTAAAAACAGATACGGCTGAGAGCGAAATAAAGAAGGAATATATTTGCGCACAGCAGTACAAGTATGGCGAGGCTGTAGATAAAGGTTCAGAGGTTAACCTTACGGTGTCATTGGGTAAAAAAGAGTATGACAATTCGAAGAAAACAGAAGTGCCGAATGTTGTAGGTGAAAAATGGGATGATGCAAGAAAAATGGCATCTGATAAAAGAATATACATATATAAATCAGATATAAAGAACAGTGATACTGTTGAGAAAGATATAGTTATGAAACAGTCTTTGAAAGCTAAGTCAAAGGTGGAAGAAGGTTCTGACTTAGGCGTTGATGTGAGCCTCGGAATAAATACAACGCATGTTCCAGATGTTGTATATAAGAGCTTTGATGAAGCTTCAAAACTTATGAATGACAGTAAGATAAAAATAGAGGTTACATACCAGAAGAGTGATGTGGTAGCTAAAGATCATGTAATATCCCAGAGCGTTGAGGCGGGAACAGAGGTGAAAGTATGGTCTACAGTATCGCTGTGTATAAGTGAGGGCAGTGATAAGATTGATGCTGCACCTAGATATGAAGATACTGATAAGAAGAATACAACATCAGAGCAAACAAAAACAACAGAGAAGACAACGGAGAAAAAATCAGAGAGTAAGAAGGAAGATAAGAACACTGAGGACAAAAAAACAGAACATGCTACAGAAGAACAGCGCACAGAGAATAAGACAGAAAGCACAACTGAGAATGTAAAACCATCAAAAGATGATTCTATGGTAGATGTGCCTAGTCTGGTTGGAATGTCTTTGCAACAGGCTGAAGCAATGCTGGAAAGTAATGAATTAAGTGTTGGAAGTGTGGAATATAGATCTTCCTCATCATCTAGTACAGGCATAGTTTTGGATCAGGGTATTGGTTCAAATCAGAAGGTAAAAAAAGGAACTCAGATATCATTGATAGTTTGTTCGAATGATACTGTGACAATGTATAGATATAGAGATGCGCAGGATTATGATATAAAAAAGACTAACAGTAACAGCACACCAAGTGGTTATACATATTACAAAACTGAAGAAAGTCAGTCTTATGGGAACTGGGGAGGATGGACCGAATGGAGTTCAAACTACGCACAATCCAGTGATACATGTAATGTAGAAGCGAAAGATGGCGCTGTGTTTGGACGATATGATACATACAGGGCCGATGGTTCTTATTTAAGAACTGATGATAAATGGCAGAATTCAGGATCTATAAGGAGGGATTATTACCTTCCGTGGGATGAAGTATCACGTGCAAATCCGTTTCAGTGGGCAGGCAGTTCGACTGAAAGATGGGTATTTAATAGTAATGGAGAAGTTAATTACAGAAATGTTTCAGGCACTGGTGAGTGGTCGTGGACGGGTACTGTCTACAGATATCAGACCCGGTCTGTGAATAAGGTATATACATACTGGTACAGAAAACCAATTTACGGTTCGTGGTCTGAGTGGAGCACATCTAGAGTTAGTGAATCCTCAACAAGACAGGTTGAGACAAAACAAGATTATGTATATGAACAATACTAGGAAGTAACAGGAGGCAGTATGGTATGGCGGAACAATTATGTATGGGATGTATGAATAAGTTTGATGAAAATGATAGCGTATGTCCATATTGTGGATATAGGGTGGATACTCCGCCCGCAGAGCCATATCATTTAGCTCCGGGAGTAATACTTGGCGGGAAGTATATTGTAGGAAAAACCATAGGATATGGTGGATTTTCGGTTACATATCTGGCATATGATTATAGTCTTGAGAAGAAAATAGCTATTAAGGAATATCTGCCATCTGAATTTGCAACAAGGGCTGTTGGCTCATCAACGATATCTATCTTTAGTGGAGATAGGACTGACCAGTTTAACGGAGGAATAGAAAAGTTTATTGATGAGGCAAAGAGGCTTGCAAAATTTAAGGGAACAACAGGAATAACAGATGTGTATGATGTGTTCCGTGAAAATAATACAGCATATATTGCTATGGAATATCTGGAGGGACAAACGTTAAAAGAATTCCTCCTAGATAACGGTAAAATAGATTATCAAAAAGCTGTTGATATGATGATACCTATAATAAGGACTTTGAAGAAGGTTCATGAAAAAGGGATATTACACAGAGATATAGCTCCAGATAATATTTTCATAACTTCAAATGGAGAGGTAAAGCTTATTGATTTTGGCGCTGCAAGACAGGCGACATCAACAAATCACAGCAAAAGCCTGTCGGTTATAGTTAAACCGGGATATGCGCCTCCAGAACAGTATAGAAGCCGTGGAGAACAGGGACCGTGGACAGATGTATATGGTTGTGGTGCAACTTTGTACAAAATGATAACTGGCGTAACTCCGGACGATTCAATGGAGAGATGTTCTAAAGATACACTGGAATTACCATCAAAGTATGCAGGGGACATATCAGAGAATGTTGAGAATGCTATATTGAATGCTTTAAACATAGAAATCGATGACAGAACTCCGGATATGGAAAGACTGGAATATGAACTTACGACAACGGATGTTGTACACAAAAATCGTGTAACATCAAAATCTAGAGATCTTGGAAGATGGCCAACATGGTTGAAAGCAGTGATATCAGCATCAATATTAGCTGTACTGGCAGTTGGAACCTTACTGGTAACTGGTGTAATAAATTGGGATTCATTGATTCCTTCGGATGATAGATCAGATGCAAGAGTGCCAAATGTTATAAATCTTACAGTTGATGATGCTGAGAAAATATTAGCCTCTGAAAATATAGATATGAAAATTGTTGATAAGCAGGAGTCGGAAGATATACCTAAGGACTCAGTATTATCACAAAATATAAGTGGTGGAAGTCAGGTACAGAAAGGTATGACAGTAGAAATAGTTGTATCGAGTGGAAAAGGACAGGTGTATATGCCAGATTTCACTGGATTAGGACAGACTGAAGCCGTGGAACAAGTTGAAAAGATGGGGCTGCATGCGAAGATTGAAACACAAGAAAGTGAAATAGCTCAGGATTATATATGTGACCAACAATATAAAGAAGGAGAAAAAGTAGATAAAGGCTCAGAGATATTATTGAAAGTATCTATTGGCAATAGCGGTTATGATGAGAGCGCAGAAACTACAATTCCAGATGTTGTTGGTGAAACATGGGAGAATGCAAGAAAGTGTGCAAGAGAGAAAAAGATATACATATATAAGGAAGAAACGCTTAATGACAGCAAGGTTGCTCAGGGAAACGTGATAAAGCAGAATCATAAGTCTGGAGAAAAAGAAAAACAGGGGTTTGTGTTGGGGGTAAAAGTTTCTCTTGGTGTAAAAATGACTCATGTTCCTGATGTAGTTTATAAGAGCCTTGAAGATGCCCGGAAACTTATGGATGAGAGTAATCTTCAGATAGAGGTCGAATATGAACAGAGTGATAAGGTTGAGAAGGATCATGTAATATCGCAAAGTATAAAACCAGATACGGAGGTTGAGGAAAAAACAATTATAAAACTTGTGGTGAGTAAAGGCAATGATTTTGAAGATAATTCAGAAGCAACTAGAGATACAGAAGAAACAACAGAAATTACTACAGAGGATACACCTACGACAGCCCAGGAGACTACTACTGAAGAAGAAACGACAGAAGAACCAGAACCAGATGATGAACCGACAAAAGCAATCGTTCCAGATTTATCTGGATGTAGTGAAGATTCTGCTATATCGATGTTGTATGATGCGGGGCTTTCAGTTGGAAGCATAGAGTACAGGTCTGATCCTAATTCATATGATGGTGCTGTCTTAAGTCAAGGTGTTTCTGCATATTCCGAGGTCGATTATGGAACATCGGTTTCACTGATAATTTGTAATAATGAAAAAGATGAGAGCGGAAATTATATTTGCCCAGAATACTAACAGTAGAGGATAAAAATGGAGAATGTTAAGAAAATCAATTCAAGACAGCAGGTTCTAAATCATGTTCCACAGGATGGAGGTGCGATTATCGGTGTCAGAGGGTATCTGGCAGGGGTTATTATTGCTGTGAATTATGGAAATATCATAACTATAGGCAGGGATCCGGCAACATGTAATTTGATCATGGAGGGAGATTTCATCAGTCGTACACATTGCAGATTAAGCTACAACAATGGTACTGGTTTGTACACAATAGAAGACCGATCAACAAATGGAGTAATCCTTCCGGATGGTCAAATAACAAAAAAAGGACAGGTTGTTTCAGTTGCTGGTGGAACACATATATGTATCGGAACATATAGTGAAGAACTTTTATTACGATAAATTTTGAGAAATGGAGAGTGGATGAGATGAGTGAAAGCTGTCTATTAAGATATTTAAAAAAAATAGGCCTGAGCGTGCTGATAACGATGGTCTTTGTTATGAATGGTCTAATAGGTTCGGTCATAACTGCGTACGCTGAAAACACTGTGGTTAGTGAAAGCAATGAAGATATAACGGACGATGGTGGCGTAAATTATTACATTTTTTGGGATTTTAAAAGATCAATATATTTGGACGAGTATGATGCAAGAAATGACTCAGGAAAAAACTTGGAATATGTTGGAACTCTAATTAGTAATTTTGCAGAGAGAAGCGGAGATTTGACAAGAAATATAGAGGTGTATTATATAACATCTTCTGAAGCTGAAAAGAAAACCGGAGATTTTACGACCATAAAGAACAATACAGGAGTGGTAAATCTGTCGGATGTCATCAGCCAGTCTCGTAATACTAATGATTTTGTGGATTCTGAAAATAGGGATCCTGATGAATTTAATAACGAATTGTATGCTGTATTGGAGAATAAAGAAAATACAGACAATACAAATGTGTATATATTGCTAACCGATGGTCAGGAAAAGTTACAAAAGGAAAGTAAGGAGCTTTTAAATGAAAGTAATAGTTTAGTGTATTGGGTCGATATATCCAGATATAAGGCTACTCCGGACACTACACGTAAAAGATATGATTCGATGAAGGGGATAGACAACTTCTTTAAAGAGGATTGCATTGATGCGGCACCATTGGATGAAGCTGCTGATGATGTGCTCCTAAATATAGAGACAGATGTAGCAGGAAGATTAAATATCGATTATTCAATTAATAATGAAGAATCAATAACAGAAAATAGTACAACATCTGACAATTGGACGGGATATGCAACAACAGAAGTCGTTGAGGTAACAGCGGTAGAATTATATGGTGTTGCAACACCTACAGATGGCGGCGTTGGAAGTAATAACGATGGATTTATCAATAAGCTTAAGTCATGGTGGACGAATGGAATAGTTGGAAAGCTGATAATTATATTTTCAGCTCTAGTTGTGGTTGTAGTTATTACTTTAGTGATTATTTTGACTGTTAATCGTAGGCAGAAGAAAAAACGCAAAATAGAATGCCACAGAAAAAATGTACAAATAACAAATAATAATGATGTAGGCATGGATAATGGACATAACTACAATAATTCGATTGATGTACAGATAGAGGTTATAGGAAGAAAGCCTGATGTGAAAAATGTTCATATAAATGGAAGTGCATTTATAGGCAGGGCAAACACCTGTGACGTTTTTATCAATGAAGTTACAGTTTCAAGACAGCATATTGTATTGGAATGTAAAAATGGAGAGTTATTCGTTCAGCCGTTGATGACTGCGACAAACAGTACAAAATTAAATGGCAAGCAGATAACTGACAGACATCAGTTGTTTTCGGGAGACAGACTGATGATCGGTGCAGTAGGAATTATAGTAAGGTGGTGATGTGAATGAATATTACATATGCATTGGGTAAAGGAACATATTTATCAAGTCGCTATCGTATAGATGAAATTATTGGCCAAGGTGGATTTGGAATAACTTATGTGGCATATGACGAAGCAGAAGGCAAAAAGTGTGCTGTGAAGGAATATTTCCCGAGGGATAGTGCCGTAAGATTATCAAATGGAAAAGAAGTAAAAACGGTATCAGATGAGAAAATAGAAATTTTTAATCATGGCCTTACGAGATTCATGGAAGAGGCAGATGTTCTATGGAAGCTCCAAGGCGTTGAATCTGTTGTATCAGTGTATGACAGGTTTAAAGAAAATGGAACCGGATACTATGTGATGGAATATGTTGACGGAGTTACATTAAAAAAACTTGTCAGGGAAAATGGTAAATTAAAGTTTAAATATGTAAACAAAATTTTATTTGATGTCGGAACTGCGCTTATTCAGGTTCACGCATTGAATATATTCCATAGAGATATAAAGCCAGACAATATCATGGTGGATAGCACCGGTGTAATAAAGCTCATTGATTTTGGAAATGCCAAAAATATAAAAAGACAATCTGGTAACGAACAATTGTCAGTGATGCTTACTCCTGGATTTGCTCCTTTTGAGCAGTATTCATCAAAGTCTGAGCAGGGTACATTTACTGATGTGTATTCACTTGCAGCAACCGTATACTATCTACTTACGGGAAAGATGCTATTAAACCCTAATGAAAGACTGCTATCCAGTGAAGATATAGTTCTGGATGACGAGGACATTCCAGAGTATGTAACTGATGCTTTATATAAAGCATTGAGAGTAAATTATAAAGAACGAACGCAGACTATTTATGAATTTTTATCAGATATGAGGCTGATAAATGAGACTGTATATTCTCATGATGATAACCAAAATGCGGATATCTTAAAAAAGAATAATGAGAATAAGGCCAACGGAATACATGCGATTACGGATAACCTTATTTCTGCAACACATGGACGAATTCCGCATCCATACATAGTTATTATTTCTGGAGACAATGAAGGTACTACCATTGATATACCTCTGGATAGAGGAGTAATTGTTGGCCGAACCAAGAATTATGCCCAGATTATATTCAAACAGGATGAATTTATAAGTAAAAAACACTGTGAGGTCTACTACGACAGCCTAGAAGATTTGATATACATTACGGATTTATCTACGAACGGAACATGGGTTAATGGGTACAAGCTTAATCCAAACCAAGTATATTCCGTGGATAAAGGAAGTGTGGTGACACTGGCAAATCAGAAATGTTCTTTTAAGGTAGGAGTGACATATTTATGAGAGAAGAAGCGGCAAGACAAAATGAAGTTACAACAGTCAGACTTACTGAAGAAATAAGCTGGGAAAGTATAGATCGTAAAGAAAATGCATTGCATATTGAAATCGGGCAGTCATCAATAATAGGAACAAGGAGTTATCAACAGGATTCTTTATTTGTGGCAAAGTATGAAAACGGAATGACTTTAGCTGTAATTTGCGATGGTATGGGTGGTTTGAACGGTGGTGAATTGGCAAGTAATACAGCGGTGAAAATGTTAGTGAATGATTTTAAGTCAGTGAATGATTTTAGTGAGGTTCCAATATTCTTAGAGAGGGAAGTTGTACGTCTCGATGAGTGTGTAGCAGATCTCGAGGATGAGTATGGAAATGCATTGGGAGGCGGTTGTACTTTAGTGTGCGTTGTTACAAAAGGGAATGGTATGTATTTCATATCAGCAGGTGACAGCAGAATTTATATAGTGAGAGACAATGATATACAAGCAATAAACAGAGATCATAATTTCAGACTGCAGTTGGATACAATGCTGAGAAATGGACAGATAACCGAGAAAGAGTACGAGATGCAGGAGAATCAGGCCGAAGCGCTTATAAGTTATTTAGGAATGGGCAATATCTCGTTGACGGATAGTAACACTGAGCCATTTTATCTGGAAGAAAATGATCTGATACTATTATGCAGCGATGGTCTTTATAAGAGACTTAGCAACGAACAGATATTAGATATTGTTTTGGATAATCAGAATAGTATGCAGGTGATAGCTGAACGATTAAATAAGGTTGTTATGCAGCTAACACAGAGAAATCAAGATAATACGTCGGTAATTCTGCTTAGATATGGCAGATAAAGGGCAGAAAGATGCCGTCATAAATATACAATCAAGAGGAGGACAAATTTATGAATTTAACAAGATGTGCGAAAGGTCATTACTATGATATGGACAAGTTTTCAATGTGTCCACATTGTGCAAGTGCAAATGAAGGTATGGGACAGACAATGAGATATACTCAGCCGGTAAATGATTCTGCATTTTCAGGTGGAACATCAGTTTCCAGCAATGCGACTGATGATACTGTAAATTATACAGATGCCGATACATCATTCACAGACATGATAAATGATGCAAAAAACAAGCCGGAAAAAGATGATGACGATTCAGTGACAATAGGTTTCAGTGGAAGTTCAGGAAAATCAGAAGTTGTAGGATGGGTTGTTTGCATTGAGGGAAGTGATAAAGGAACCGGATTCCCATTAAAGACCGGAAGAAATTTTATAGGTAGAAATGCAAATCAGGATATAGTTCTTGCAAAGGATAGAACAGTATCAAGAGATAAGCATGCGATAATCGTATATGAGCCAAGACAGAGAAAGTTTATTGTTCAGCCTGGAGATTCCAGAGGTCTGTTCTACTTAAATGATGAGGTCGTTTTGGGATCAAAAGAACTCAATGCATATGATGTAATACTTGTGGGCGAGACAAAGCTGGCGTTTATACCTTTCTGTGGAAAGAAGTTTAGCTGGGATGATGGATTACAGAGTGAGGAGGAGTAAATATGTATACTGGAAAAATTACATTTATTCAGGGAGAATTACAGGGAAGTAGTATAGATCTTCAGCCTGGTAAGCAGCAGGTTCTGGGACGAAATGGAGCGAATTGTAATATTTTCTTCCAGTCTGACAGAGTCAGCAGGGTTCATTGTGCAATAACATTTGACGAAAATACAGGACGGCTGAGTTTGCTTAATTATTCAACATCGGGAACAACAGTAAATGGTAATGAATTGGGACCACAGCAGACAGTAAATATAGATAATGGAGCAAAAGTAAAGCTTGGTCATTCAGACAATGTGTTTACGTTTTCTGCACAGCTTGTAAATACGAATGTCAGTACACCTAAAAGGACGGGAGTTATCAAAAGATTGTCTAAAAAGTACACGCCTCGACCAGATAATGGTGCATCTATATTTGAAGATTACCTGGTAGAAGATGATGAAAAAGAAGTGCTTACACTGTCTAATGATCGTGTACTCAATTTCTTTACTGGAAAAGGATTGCTTAAGAATAAGGCAGTGCTTACAAATAGAAGATTATACATAAATGAGCATAAAGGAATTATATCATATGCATATTCAAGAGAGGTAGTAGAGCTTGATGAGATTACAGGCACATCGATAGTGAAGAGAAATCCTATATGGAGTTTGGTTATGGCCGGTGTTTGGCTTGTTGTAGGAATTATTTCGATGTCGATTACAGGCGTTGCTGCTACATTCTTGCCATTCCTTGCGCTGACACTTATACAGGCGTATACATACCTAAAACTGTGGGGAAATTGGTTTGTTGTTCATTTCCCAGGAGGAAAATATACCTTCTCGATTAAAAATATTTCATTGTATGAAGTAACAGAATTTCAGAGAGCAATATGCGCTTTGAAGAGAAAAGAATTGAAATATAGCGATATGTAGGCATTTGGTGTAAGAGGAGAGTATATATGGCGAATAATAATGCAAAGATAAAATTTTTATCCGGGCAGTATGCCGGATCAGAAATCGAATTGACACCGTTTACAGCAATAGTGTTGGGAAGAAATCCTGCGGTATCAAATTTTGTGTTCAGTAATGAAAATATAAGTAGAAAGCACTGCTCGATACAATACAATCCAAATGACAGAAGATTTGCTGTGAGTGACTATTCTTCATCAGGCACATACATAAATAATGTGAAGAGAATGCAGCAGGGGAGCGTGGAGTATCTGAATGGAGGAGACACTATTAAGTTAGGTCGTACTGATGAGATAATCCAGCTTATCGCACCTCAGAGATTTGAAAATGAACGAGGGGCAAGTGATCAGGATATTTATGATGATGATGACGATGACAGAGCAACTCAGAAGATGTCGGCATCTCAGGCAGCAGCTCAGCCGCAATTAACAGTGAGAGGCGGTTCTGAAGATAGCTATAACGCTGGAAATAGCGAAGCATCTGTTCAAAATCAGGTCAATAATAATCAATATAATGGTCAGTTTGTACAGAAAGTGTCGTGTACATTGGGAACAATTGGTTTAATTTTTGCGGGTGCAGCATTTTTGGTATGTCTTATATCACTTATTTATATCTTGGCTACAGATGCACAACATTTTGCACCAGCATGTGTAGTTTATATAAATAATTGGGGTGGCTCATTTGAATTCATTGCAGTATTTGCCTTTGTCGGTTTAATACTTGGAATAGTTCAATTATCAAAAAATGTTACAAAGGATGCCAAAATAAAAAATATAGGAACTGTTGCTATTGTGTTGGCTGTAGTTGCAATGTTGTTGTTCAGTTATATTTATATGTCTGCTGCATCATGCCCGAAGAGGGAACTTATCGAGTATGGAATTGGACAGGCTGGAGAATCTTTAGATGATATGCTGAATGAGCTGTTTCAGTAAAAATAAAACTTGAAGATATGAGGTGATGGTGACATAAGTGGAATTAATTTGACTGATAGAGGTTTACAAATAGTCGCCATCACCGAATTTATTAAAAAGGGGATTTATTATGAGAATTTTACGAGATGTATTAGGTGCTATTATTACTACTATTATTGTATTTTTTTCAATGTCAGTATGTGCTATGGCTGATGAATATGAAAGTGGTGATTATAAATATGAGATAAATCCAGACGGTAATACAGCAACGATAACGCAATATATGGCTGAAAATGAAATTGTAGAAATTCCAGCATATATTGATAATTATAAAGTGACAATAATCGGTGAGGGAGCTTTTTTTGGTAAATTAATTACAAAAGTGAGTGTACCAGATACTGTTGAAAAAATATCTTCTAGTGCATTTCGCAGTTGCAGTATGGAAGACATACAATTACCAGACAGCTTGAAATTTATAGAGGATAATGCATTCGAACAATGTGTTTATTTGAAAAAAATATATATCCCATCGGGAGTAGAGGAGATAAGAAGCGAAGCATTTTATCATTGTGAAAGTTTAAATGAAATATATATATCTTCTGGTGTTAAGGAAATAGGCTCTTATGCATTCTGTGGATGTGGTAATATAAATTCTATTGTGGTGGATGAAGCAAATACTTATTTTGATAGCAGGGAAGAGTGTAATGCGTTAATTGAAACGAGTAGCAATTCTATCCTGCGTGGCTGTATAAATACGGTAATACCTAAAAGTGTAACGTGTATAGGGGTATGCGCATTTGATCATTGCAATAATTTAAGCAGCGTAGAAATTCCATCAAATATCGTGAAAATAGACAGCGAAGCTTTTTACAATTGCCCAGATCTGAAAAAAGTTGTTATTCCGGAAAACGTAGTAGAAATGGGGGCTGGTGTTTTTTCTCATTGTGAAGCATTAACTAGTGTAGAATTATCAAAGAATATAAAAGAATTACCTAAAGAATTATTTTTTTTGTGTACAAGCTTAGAGTATATAGAATTGCCATCTGGGCTTATTTCTATAGGAACAAGAACATTTAGAGAATGTACGGGGTTAAAAAACATCTATATACCACAAAGTGTTAAATATATAGGAGATGGAGCCTTTGAGGGGTGTTCCTCTTTGAGCTTTGTTAAACTTCCGAATAATATTGAAACAATTGATAGTTGTGCGTTTGCCGCATGCACAAATTTAAAAAACATTACAATTCCAGAGCATGTAAAAAAATTAGGAATGTCAGCATTTGCTTATTCAGCGTTGACTAGTGTAGTAATACCATCGGGGATAGAAATTCTTCAGAGTGATATTTTTAGTAATTGTGTAGATTTAAAAAAAATAGAAATATTAGAGGGATGCTCAGAAATATCAGAAGGGATGTTCAATGGTTGTATAAGTCTGATGGATGTTCAACTTCCGGATGGAATTAAATATATAGGAGAAAAAGCATTTGCAGAATGCAAGAACTTATCAAGTATATTAATTCCGAATAGTGCCATTATAATAGAACCTGATGTATTCAGTCAGCACAATAATATGTTTGAAATTAAATGTTATGATGGTTCGGTTGCATACAAATATGCCGTTAATAATTCAATTAAATACACAATTATAGAGGCTCCACTACTTGATATATCACAGGCAGAGATTTCGGGTATAAAAAATAAGAATTATGATGGAATTTCACAAAAACAGGATAGTATAAGTGTTAAATTGAATGATGTTCAGCTTCTGGAGGGAACGGATTATATATTATCTTATGAAAATAATATATATCCAGGAGAAGCAAAAGTAATAATATCTGGAATTGAAAAGTATTGTGGTTCTATAGAGAAAACATTTTTAATTATAAAGCAGATTGTAAATATCGGGACAAATTCAAATATCAGCATTTCAAATATTCCGAGCAGTGTAACATACAGTGGATCACAAATAACATTCCCTAATTTGAAGGTTACAATATCTGACACTGTTTTGGAGGAGAAAAAAGATTATATTGTTACTTATACTGGAAATATAAATGTTGGAAACATGAATATTATTATCACCGGAATAGGTGATTATACAGGAAGTATTACGAGAAAAGTAAGCATCAAACAGCGAGAAATCTCAGAAAAATCATCTTCAGTAACTGTAGCTGGAATTCCAAAAACTGAGGTATATACAGGCAAAGCGCATACATATTCTAAAATTGTTGTTAGATATAACAATGCGATGTTATCTTTGGGGAAAGACTATGATGTAAGATATTATAATAATAGAAATGTGGGAATTGCCAAAGTTGTAGTGTTAGGGAAGGGAAATTATACGGGAAGTATAACAAAAACATTTATTATAAAAATCCCTGTTGGAAAGGTGTATGTATCGGGTGGACTGAAGTACAAAGTTATGAGTTTTGGTTCTGATGGAAAAGGAAATGTAGCATTGATCGGAAGTGTGGATAAAAAAATTAATAAGAAATTCACAGTATTAAATGTAAAAAAATATGTGAATATTGGTGATGCTAAAATGAATGTGGTCGCAATAGGGGATAATGCATTCAAAGGATATATTTATCTGAAAAAGTTAATAGTAGGATCAAACGTAAAGTCGATAGGAAAAAATGCTTTTTATGGATGTAAATCACTTTCAAATGTGGCGATTGGTAAAAATACAAGGAGAATAGGTGACAACTGCTTTTCGAAATGTTCAAATTTGAGAAAAATGGACATATATTCGACATATCTAACAAAAACGTCTGTTAGAAAATGCGCATTTAAAGGTATATACTCCAAGGCTTTAATAAAGGTGCCAGCAAGATGCTTAAAATCGTATAAGAGTTTAATGGTACTAAGGGGGATATCAAAAAAAGCAAAGATAACAAGTAGATAATGGTTTGAGAACTGTATAAATTGCGATGATATATAGAGGTGAATGATTGTGAAGAAAATTATCAATGTAATATGGGTACTTCTAATATTGGGGGCTGTATTAGATGGAACTCAGATGAGAGTGAAAGCAGGGAATCTAGTATATGGAGATTATGAATATAGCCAAAATCCGAGTGATAAAACAATTTCTATTATAAAATATAATGGAAAAGATAGTGAAGTGGAAATACCTCAAAAGATAAATGGAATGAATGTTGTGAGTATAAGTGAAGAAGCATTTCAGTTTAAAGATACTATAGTTGACGTAGTTATACCTGAAGGGGTTACAGGTATAGGTTCTAGTGCTTTTTCATGCTGTAGTAATTTGAAACAAGTTTCATTTCCTGACAGTCTTGAGAAAATTGGATTTACAGCATTTTATAACTGTGAAAGTCTGGAAAACATATATATACCTGAAAATGTTAACACCATTGCAACGGAAGCCTTTTCTGGTTGTTCCAATATAAAAAAAATACAGGTTGCAGTCAATAATAAAGTTTTCGATAGTAGGAATAATTGCAATGCAGTAATAAATACAAGTAATGACGAATTGATTGTAGGGTGTATGAATACAAGGCTTGAATATGGGCTAAAAAGAATTGGGCAGTGTGCTTTTAGAAATGTTACCGGCTTGTATGAAATCAATGTTCCGTCAAGTGTGGCAAGCATAGGAGAATCAGCTTTCTATGGCTGTATAAATTTACATAATATATCATTGTCAGAAAATTTACAGAAAATTGGGGAACGCGCTTTTGGCAGTTGCGAGGGAATAACAAGTATTGAATTACCAGATGGACTCAAAGAAATCGGAAGTTATGTTTTTTCATTCTGCGGAAATTTAAAGAGTATATACATTCCTGCAAGTGTAGAAAGAATGGGCGCAATGGTGTTTGATGAACATAGTGATGATTTGATAATAAGATGTTACAGGTGGTCAAATGCATATAAATATGCAATAGACTGTTCAATACAATATGAAGTATTAGAAGTGGTTAAAACTGATATATCAGATGCTATAATCCAAGGAATAGAAGATAAAACGTATGATGGGGCTTTTCAAAAACAAAGGAGTATTACGATTTTTCTAAATGGGATTCAACTTCAGGAGGGAAGAGACTATACTTTAACATATGAAAATAATAAAAATCCTGGAAAAGCAAAAATAATTATATCTGGTATAGAAAATTACACAGGTACAATAGATAGATATTTTTATATAATAAAACCAATTGTAGATATAGGTAAAATATATGATGTAGATATTATAGGTATACCAAAAAGTGTTATTTATGAAGGTGGAAGAATAACATTCCAAAATGTACAAGTGAAAGTTGAGGGAACTGTTTTAAATGAAAAAACGGATTACATATTGACGTATAATAACAATATAAATGTTGGAAATGCTTCTATAGTTATTACTGGTAAGGGTGATTACAGTGGTACTATTAAAAAAAATTTTTTGATAAAATCTAGAGATATTTCGTTAAAAAATAATCAAATTTCGGTTTGCGGAGTTCCTGATTCTGATATATATACAGGAAAAACATGCGTATATCCTGAAATTGTAGTGAAATGTGGAAATACAATTATGAAGGTCGGAAAGGATTATACTATTGGATATCATAATAACAAAAATATTGGAATCGCAAAGGTAATAATATCTGGAAAAGGGAACTATTCTGGAAGCATTACAAAGAGAGTTAAAATACGAATACAAACCGGAAAAGTATATAATGTAGGAAATTTAAAATATAGAGTTACAGATTCCAGATTAGATGGATGCGGTATGGTATCTCTGACAGGGGCTGCATCGAGAAAAAACTCAAAAAAGATAGTTAAGCTAATTATACCAAACAATGTAGTAATAGGTGGTGTTAGATTTTCAGTTGTTTCAATAGGAGATAATGCATTTAGAGAATATGTAAATATAAAAAGCGTTTCTATTGGTTCTAATGTGAAATCAATAGGTAAAAGAGCATTTTATGGATGTCGAATGTTGAGTAGTGTGAAAATTGGAAATAACGTGTGTGTAATAAACGAAAGAGCATTAGCTGGTTGTAGTGAATTAAAAAGATTAACAATAACAACAACAAAGCTAACGATAAATTCAGTCCGTGCAGGAGCATTAAAAGGCGTAAATAGTAAAATCGTGATCAGAGTACCTGTCAGGAAATTGAAGGAGTACAAAAAAATATTGACATTAAGAGGTGTTTCAAAGAAAGCAAAAATTATAAAATAGAATTATGGAGGATTATACGATAAAGCGTATAATTAATGAACTCATCCGAACAGATATGTGATGGTGAAGCTGGCAGAGGCAACGATAAGGATGGTAGATAAGTATGAGAAGAAATAGGTATTGGCACATAATGGGTTTGATTCTATCTTTGACAGGTACGGCGTGTGTTGCATCAGGCTGTCAGAGCATACATGATAAATTTGATATTATACAATCTCAAATTACAACAAGTGAATCGAACAGTACAGAACCCGGTTTGTATGAGGATAAAGATGCTCAGTATACAGAATCGGAGAAGCAGAGCAGTATATCTGATAAGCCGACGATGGAAGCTTATACGCAAGAAGATAAAAATGCAAGTGAAATCACGAAAACAGAGATAGATGAAGCTGAAGTAGCAGCAACTGAAAAAGAAGTTAATGAGAAGCGTGGACAGACGCTCTCTTATGAGGAAGCCGAGGAAATATACTGTGATCTGATCTATGAGCATGCGTGTAAGAGGGATGTATGCAGAGAGGATGATGGAACCTTGGGAGACTTTTCAATGGATAAATATCCTTATGGGGAAGACACCGATGGGCGGTACAGTATATATATAATGGATAAAGGTTTTTCAGATGTTGGCTATAAAATTTCAGATATAGATGGTGATGGTATATATGAGCTTCTGCTGGCAGATATAAACTCATCGATGATATATGAAGTGTTTACCTTGGAAGGTGACACTCCGAAAATGGTGCTTGACAGTTGGGAACGCTGTAGGATTGATTATTGCGGAGATTTTATATTAAGAACTGGTTCAAATGGGGCAGCTAATCAGGAGATAATTATGTATTCGCTGGATGGAGACATAGAGAGAGCAGAGTTATTAGAAGTTTTAATGGAAGGCAATGCGGGGAGGCCGGATGATTCAATCATGTATGGGTACATGAGTTATAAAAATGATGAAAATGATCTTGGACAAATCACAGAGGATACTTTTGATAATTACCAAAATGAGTGGAATTCACATAAATGTATTGTCCCAGATCTGAAATCTGCCAATGATTATCTCACAGATAGAATTACAAAAGCTGCGGCGGAATTAAACTAATTGTAAGATGATAAAAATAGTAAAACACAAAAATAGACATAAAAAGAGACAATATGGACATGATAGTAAAGATGCATGGGATAATATGGTAAAATATAACAAGACAGATTTAATTTGTTTTATATCGCCAGCTTTGGCATACGGAGACCATAATTATTTAGAATATTAAATATAAGAAATGAGGGAGGATTAAGTTTATGATAATAGAGAAATTAAAGCGGATAACAGAGAATATTGTTGTTGTACTTTGCATATTAGTTGTGTTTATAGGGGGAGGTGCAGTTACTGTTATAGCGTCTGATAATATAGATATAGCGGAAGGTAGAGCAGAGTTGGCTTTATCTGATGAATATCTTACTCTTGGAAAAAGTGTAGATGGAATTTTGACATCGAGTCAGTCAAGTTATGAATATGAATTTAGTATAACAAATGCAGGAAGAGTTTCAATTAAGTTTACAGCATATCAGATGCCATATACAATCAGACTATATGACGATGATGGGGATTGTATTGCATCTGAAAATATGGAATATAATTATGATTTGGAATTCGGAAAAACAAATTTTCATTGGGATTTATCAAAAGGGACATATTATATAGTGGTCTATGGAAGAAAAAATATTTATGATGGGGAAACTGCAAATTATAAGATAGAAACTTCGTATAAAAGTGTGGGAACAAGCGAGGGAGAACCAAATAATAGTTTTGAGGAAGCTACCCTTGTAAAAATACCATCAACAATAACTGGTATGTTGGCTTTAAATGACAAAAAAGATATATACAAATTTTATTTGCAAAAGTCGACAGAAGTTGAAATTATATTCAAAGTTATAGATGCGGATACTTGTGGACTTAGTATCTATGATGAAGAAGGCGACAGAGAGGCATATGAATGGCAAAGCAGAGAAGATAACAAAAAAATATATAGATATATGCTTTCGGCGGGAGTACACTATATAGTTATCGTTCCACCTATGGTGCCTGCAGCCGATTGGTCTGGATCGTATATGTTTACGATTTCCAGTGGTATAGCAATGACTTCAAAGAATGTACGTTTATCCACAGAAAAGTGTATGTATAATGGAAAAGTAAGAAATCCATCGGTGATCGTTAAGGATAATAGTGGGAATCGCCTTGTAAAAGGAAGAGATTACACAATATATATTCCGTTGGGAAGAAAGAGTATTGGCACATATACATATAAAATTGTGTTTAAAGGTGCATATAAGGGGACAATAAAGAAAAATTTCACAATTGTTCCAGCGAAAACAAAGATTACATCTATAAAGAATAAGCGTGCGGGTATAAGAATCACGTGGAAGAAATCAAGCTCGGCAAATGCAACAGGATATTTAGTATATAGAAGTATAAATGGTGGTGGATATAAGCTTGTAAAGACAATAAAATCCAATCGTATTACATATTATAGTGACAGCAAGGCTAATAGACTATGGTCAAATTACTCGTATAAGGTTGTTGTATACAAAAAAGTTGGACGTAAGACGTATAAGGCAGTTGGTAGTAGTTCCAAGAGGATTTATAGGTATAATTGACGGGATGCATATATTACTTGGTGATTTCATATATAATGATGTCCATATGCTTGGTATTGCAGCAAATAAATGAATTGTGTATTCTAAGAGCCGTAGATTGATTATGCTCTACTACTTTTTGTAAGCAAAGCTATGGTTCAATGAACAGAAATAATATATAAAGCCAGGCTAGCGGAGATAAGTTGGTAAAATCAGAAAAGTACAATAATACCATATTGGCAGTGGCAGAAGACGACAGTGTAGATGAGGTGGAATGCATGATGCGAAACAAAAGTGTACAGATAGTGGGGGTGTTGCTGGCTTTGACAGGAATTACATATGTTGGTTCAGGTTGCCAAAGTATACAGGATAAGTTGGACGTGATTCAATCTCAGACAACGACAAGAGAGGTGAGCATCGCGGAAGAAATGATATCAGAAGAGAAAAATACAGAGAAATCAATTGTGACCGAACAGAAAACAGAGACCGATGTAGCGGATGATATTCCGAGTGAAGAGAATATTGATGATGCTGTTTATTTAACACAATATGAAGAGATAATAAGCAGATATATCGAACTCAATCATCAGAAATTAGAGTATGGGGATTTGACCAATATTGAATTCCCATATGAGACGGCGGATGATGTGTATGCTAGATATAATGTAATGTTAGTATTGGAAGAACTGGACAATGTGGGATATGTAATTGATGACATTGATGGTGATGGGGTAAAAGAACTTATTATTGCAGATATGACATCACCATTGATATACGACATATACACAATGGATGGAGACGTTCCAAAGCTTGTTGCGGCAAGTTGGGAAAGAAGCAATACAACTTACTGTGGAAACCATTTTTGTACAGAAGGATCAGGAGGAGCGGCTAATTTTATAGTATCCTATAAGGTGTTTAAAGGAAACGAAATGCAAACAGAGTATTATCTTTATACAGACTTGTTAGAAAATGGTGAGAGTGTTTTTTTCTACACTACAAATAGCATTATGGACAAAAATAATGATAATCTCATAACACAGGAAGAGTACAATGGTATTAAGGAAGAAACTGAGTCTGGGGGATGTGTATATCCTGGTTTGAAGACTATGGTAGAACAATGAAAGATCTGTGAATGAGGAGGACAATACATATGAGAAAGAAGATTTTGTTGGCAATGGCGCTTACGGGGCTGAGTGCATTGATGATAACAGGATGTGCTTCACCAGTAATAGAAAGTAAAAAAGCAATACTTGAATCAGAACTGGGCAACAAGAATCTGCAGGATTCAGATGAAGACTCAGATGATGGAAAAACTACAGAAGAGACAGAAATGGTTACTACAGAAGATACAACTGTAGAAGAGGAAGCGAGTGCTTCTTATACATCTATAAAAGAACAGGTGCTGCTTGACAAGGATGGTGTAAAGGTTACAGCCACTGGTTATTCTGTAAACGAATACGACGAGGATCAAATAGAGGTTACAGTGGAGAATAATACAGATAAGGACCTGACAATCGGAAGCGAAAAGATAGTTATAAATGGCTATATGGACTGGGTGTTCTGGGGAGTCGATGTGGCTGCTGGAAAGAAATGCAATTCATGTGTAACGCTTTCTGATGATACAACAAAAATTGCAGGGATCACAAACATAGGAACAGTTGAATTCTATTTCTGGGCAGAGGAGAAAGACAAGGACAGTTACGAGGATATTTTCAAGGATGAATATTATAAGCTGGAGACATCGCAGGTTGGCGAAGAAGTGGATGCAAACACGGATAAGCAGGAAATATACAGTGCAGATGGAATCCGAATAACAGCACTTGGAAATGAGACTGATGAATATGGAAATACTAATCTATATTTCTGCATGGAGAACAATACAGGCAAGAATGTGTATATAAATCTGGAGGATATGTCAATAGATGGTCTGATGTTCAATGCATATGTGACGCTTACTGTATTTGATAGTAGGAAGGGAATTGGCGTGATTACCATTTACAAAGATGATTTGGAAGAAAGCAAAATAAGGGAAATTAAGAATGTTGAGTTTAAACTTGAGATGGAAGACACTGATACTATGGATGATATATTGACGACAGATGTTATCAAATTTCCTGTGGAATAATACTGAACGCAAGAATGCTGGTCAGGTTTGGTATTGCGGCAAATAAAATAATTGTGTATTCTAAGAGCAGTAATGGCACGATCGAAACAACTTGGATTACGAGAGACCGTTTCAAGTTTTGTGTAAACGTTAAAAACTGATATAAGATTTGTGAATAGTTACAAATGGGCAGAGCCGATTTTCCGGATTCTGCCCATATCTGCATTATACAGTAGTTTTTAGGCATGTCAATAAAACCTGCTTAAAATTGACTGTTTTACAGGTTCCGTCCTGCCAGACGTTCTTCAAAATAAATTTCAAGCTGGGAATGGATCTGTCCCCAGTCCTGCCTGTGACCGGTCCATTTTTTCGTGATATCCATGGTTGCCAAATACAGCATTTTCAAAAGGCTGTCATCCGACGGAAAAACCGTTTTGCTTTTGGTCACTTTCCGGAGCTGACGGTTGAAGCCTTCAATGGCATTTGTGGTGTAAATCAGGCGTCTTACTGCCTCTGGATATTTGAAATAAGTGGACAGGGTTGCCCAGTTATCATTCCAGGATTTATAGATTTTCGGGTACTTGGAATCCCATTTATCTTTGAACAATTCTAACTCATTTAAAGCTGTTTCTTCCGTTGGAGCCGCATATACAAGCTTCAGATCAGCCATCAGTTTTTTGATATCTTTGTAGGAGACAAACTTCGTTGAATTGCGGATCTGGTGAATGATACACTGCTGAATCTCTGTTTTTGGATAAACCGCCTCGATTGCCTGTGGAAATCCATTTAAACCATCAACGCATGCAATCAGGATATCTTCAACACCTCTATTTTTTAATCCATTCATGATAGAAAGCCAGAACTTTGCACTTTCGTTTTCCCCAACATACATTCCAAGGACATCTTTTTTTCCATTCATGTCGATACCAAGAGCAATGTAAACCGCACGTTTTACAATACGTCCTTCGCTGCGGACATGATAATGGATTGCATCCATAAATACTACAGCATACACTTCTTCCAGAGGGCGTTCCTGCCATTCTTTTACAATCGGCAGGATTTTGTCTGTGATCCGGCTGATTGTGCTGTCAGAAATATCAATATCGTATAATTCACGCATGTGGGATTCAATGTCTCCGGTGGTCATTCCTTTGGCATACATGGAAAGTATTTTTTCTTCCATGTCCTGAGTTACGGTATTTTGATATTTTTTAATCAGCTGTGGTTCATAATCACCGTTACGATCCCTTGGAATCGCCACATCCATATCTCCATAACTGGTGTGCATGGTTTTGCTGGAATGTCCATTTCTACTATTGTCTGTTTCTTTGTTTCGATAGTCATACTTGGAATATCCTAATTCCTCATCCAGTTCTTCATCCAAAGCACCTTCCAAAAGGACAGACATCATGTCACGCATTTTATATATTCTTTATAATTATCCTTGATAAATTTTCTAATTTCCCTTAATTCACGTTCATTTAATTGACATTACTTTTCAATGGTCATATCTGCATTATCCGCTACATCTTTTACGCTAAGCTGCATCATATATCTTAACCTCCCTGATTGGCTTTAAGAATGTTTCTGTATCATAATATAACATATCGAGTATTGGAATTAAGTCAATGTATTCTTCTACTTCAGACATTTCCTTATACTTTGCCATCACAACCAGGTATCCGTTATCCCAATCAATGATTTTCGTATATTTCTCCAATTTATCAGAAGTGACAAAACGAATTCTTTGATTATCATATTCAAAAATCGTATATTTCCCATCATTAGTCAAAACCGCATAATCTTTCATTTAAATCACTCCAATCCACTAATCCTTCTTTACACTATATTATAATAATATCACAGTTTTCAAAAAAACACCCAAGAACAAAAAGTCCTTAGGTGTAACATACTTTTCTGAAACATTCTGAGACGTTCTAAATTGTGATAATTCTTTTTCAAAAAATTTATTATCGTTTTGAGAGCGTGAAAAGCCCATATATTGGGTATTTGTGTCTGGGAGTGTTACATATCTGTTGTATGCGTAACACTACCTACTCATTCCCAGAACTGCTCATAACTTTAACAAAGAAAGGACAATCATTATGAAAAAATACTTTGCTTACTACAACCAATACAAAAACGGAATTGATATTGCTTTTGATGACAATGTGCTTCTGTTTATCTCATGTGCTGAAGCAGAAAAAAATCTCCATACTACACCTAACTCACAAAGGCTTATTGATAATCTTGCTATTGATGATCCTCTTAAATATGCTACACTAGCTCTTGATTGTGAGTTGCAGGCTTGGGCTGATGCTATGGATGAGGATTAGAGTTAATATTCTTCTGCAAGTATATTAATTGTTTGGGTATGCTAACATTATTAAAATCAACTATGTTTTTATTCAATATTAACACCTGTACCACTAATAGAAACCGCTATCATATTAGCAGCAATAGAAAATATATCATATTTTATTCCTATGATGGCATTTACTTCATGTAAAACAGCTTGTCGTTTTATTTTTGCAAGCACAATATTTTTAGTTTTTTCAATTTTATCAGAAAAATCATCTGATTCTTGTCCTAGAAAATCAGAAAAGCTAGCTGAAACCTCTGATAGTATTCCCGTTCCCTTAACAGCTGAGGCTGAAAGAATAGATTTATATTCTATTATTTTATGTCCTTCAAAATTATATCCAGAAGTTATTATTATTTTTGCTATATCCTCATCCGTAATACAAGTTGGTAATTCTTCTATATCATTACCTATTTTTTTATCTGCAATTT